>Ga0160505_100319_pt1 | contig 30860 bp, 14 predicted proteins | sample DIDeMG_FD_108225 | JGI IMG/M metagenome (GOLD analysis project Ga0160505, IMG submission 108225) | Enriched chicken feces microbial communities from UW Madison campus, WI, USA - DID2874_E49_Stillage MG | ecosystem: Host-associated > Birds > Digestive system > Large intestine > Fecal ... | reverse complement strand
GTTTTTTTTTTTATTTTCTTTGGTGGGGTAGTAGCAATATGCTTTTGTAAATAGAGAATAGGAAAACATAAATTAGAAGAGAAAAAAAGACGTAAATGCTATCCTTTTATGTTTTTTTTTTTTTTTGATTTGCACAATAGAGTTAAAGTTTGCGCTTATTTACTTCAGCCTCGGTATATCTGTTAGGTTCCCTCCTCAATTAGAAAGTATTTAAATTTCTCGCCAATCCCGTTATTGATACCATTTGGCGACAGTGTTGTGGCTGATTCTCTTATCTGGTCCCTTTCTATATTCAAAAGTCCTAAAATGATACTCGGATGGCTATCCGAGTGCCTCCGAGGCTTTAGCAGTTCTTTAATTATCCTGTGTCTATACAGTTTCGGATCATCTCGGATCTTGCCCTGGCACATCAAGAGGTGACGTAATGATGTCTGGCTTTCTAGAGAAAATGCATTTTTCGAAGTATGATACGCTCAATCATCAAGATCTATGGATCTTAAGTCTTGAATGATTTGTTTGTTATGTACCAACAAATACATTGATTCTGTATCGGACTTGTCCTTCCCCAGTGAAGGAGACTTGACTGCAGTCCAGGTTACGGCCCCATATAAACACCCAAATAATTAGCCATGATAGCCAACTGGCTGGAACGGGAAAATGAGAATTCAACTATTCTCAGTAGTCAAAGCTTACAGTTATGTTATTCGTTTTTTGATGTTTCCCACTGAACATAACTCTATTGAACCTGTAGAAGAGAACATTCCGGCCACACTTGGCTAGACTTAGCGACCATGGGATTACCAGCTGAGAAATTCTCATCAGAAACATTTGGTTATTGAATTGAGCCAGCATCAGGGAGGTGACCCTGAATCAAGCGAGCGGGACGGGTTACTTGAAGACGCCATGCAGATATCCTCTTAGTGAAGGTAAGGAGTACAGACATATAAGGAAAATGTCAAGCGTGAAGCAGCAACAAACATAAGTTTGGAGCCAGCATTTTCTACAGACAGGCTTCTAGAAATTGTGAAGCACAGCCCAGAATATTCGACCTAACGCTCAAAGCCGCCTCATACTACACGAGCAAAATCGAAATGCCAAGAACAAAATATGCAAGTAGTACTATTTGAATCGAAGTTTCCTTCTTTACTAAAAATCTCGCTCTGTTAAGCTCGTATATTACATATTATTGAGGCGGTGTCGTGCAGTGTAGACGTCAAAAAATCCAACACAAGCATATCGGATCACGCGATGCCATGATTCCCAATATGCTCACCACCTAAGGTGTCCATGAGTGTCCTACGCTCCAGGCTTTAGAACAATAACGGTGAATCACATTAGTATGAGAGATTGCCCAACTGGCCATTACGGTCGCAAATTCCAGGCGTCCGTAGATAAGGATCGAGGTAAATATAATTCTGTGCTCTGGCTTTGCAAATGTTGATTTTGCTTTCGAGATGCTGCCGCGACTCTTTTGTGTTCGTGGCCTCGATCCATTTGATGGTAGAGTCGATGAAACGCACCGTCAATTCATCTCGCTGTTTCAAGAGATTGCTAAACATGGCATCGGGTTCCTTACGCTGGCTGTTGAATGTTGTAGGCTCAACGTAGGCTGGTATAGCGTCCTTCCCTCCAAGAAATTTGGGAATGAACTTAGGGTCGATGTATTTCTTCAATGCATCCGGACCTCTGGTGAATATAATTTTGTCCCTTACTTGGGGTTTCAACCACTTTACCACCATATTCCAGACCAAAGGAAATACCCGGGGAGCGTTGTGCATGTACACCACTTCTACCACGTCTGGGTACCAGCGTTGGAATGCCTTGACACTGAATTTGATGGCTCTGAAGTCAGCGTTCTTAAGTGAAAAGCCTGTTAAGTCGTAGATCACATGAAAACGGTCGGTACCTGTTTTGTACTCCAGAAGCATTAGCCTTCCCCATTCAAACATCAATGCCACGTACTTGTCATAGTCTTCATCCGGACAGTTACTGCGAATATGATTCTTGGTACGAATGTGGACAACAGGACAGCCACTCCTCAGAACACCTTTGAAGTATACCTCATTACTGCGCATTATATTGATTAATTTGCGCAGTTTTCCTTCAAAGTAAAGATGCGCGTCACTCTTGTTGACTAAATCTTCGACATCAAATTTGTTGATACGCCAATCCAACATTGCTGCGAAACTCTTCAAGGATGACTTCACATCGAAGTCTTGATACCGCAAAAAGCGAAGAAGAAAGTTGTCAAGGTTCTCATTTCGACAATAAGTAAAGAGACTCCGGTGTAAGTCTTCTGGAATGTAATTGGCCAAGAGTGGGTGCTGCTCTTGATGGTACAACGAAAAAACATCTCCATCATCATCGGCATAGCTCTCTGTTTCAAGCAGGTAGTAAACGCTTTTGATGTTATTGCATGAGTTCTGAAACCTGAGCGACAGAGTTTCAGATTCCACTGAGCTCTCATACTTACTGACAGAAATAGTCAGAGCTGCGCTGCCCTCGTAGTTGGACATGTCAACAGAACTGACCAACCCACGTGCAAATTTGATGTCCTCGTTGGATAAGTTGATTTCATATCCAAATGACTTCAATAGGATGGCCCAAAATTGTTTCAATGCGATTTCCTGGCTAGGCAGTAAAGACCAAATGCGGCCTGGGTGAATGTGGCTATGAACCATGGATTTTTAAGAGCTGTCAGAATGAATTACTATGGATGAAAAAAGCAGTTGGAACGAAGTAGTACTAGTGAGGATGAGAAGCGTCACACATTGCAGACCGAACCTTCTCCATTTATATGATCAAAGAGGGGGCAGTCAATGTTATGAGCCCATTGCCGCTCCGCATATACTAATACGCACCACATAACAACGCACGACTGTTCTTTAGGACGCGTGCATTATACCCTTCGGCAAATCTCAGAGACTAAGTCCGTTTTACATCTCTGCTATGTGAGCTGCCAGGGGAAGAAAATATTTAGTCAATCTACCATTCTTGTCTTCTGCGCCACTCCACACCTTCGGGAATTGGCCGCTTTTAAAACTTTCGGACTGTACCCATACGCAGCTTAAATGGAGAACCCCTGGTAATTTACCCAATCAGGAAATTACATCAAACAATATGAAGACCTGCATTGCATGTGCGGTGCGTCTTAGGTGATGATCAAAATGAGCGACTATTCCGAGTTAAGGCATATAGGAATGCAGGTCCCTGACGTTTTCGAAGAATTGGTCGCTATTTGTAGGTACTCTCAGCGGCTATTAGGGACTCGCTGGTGGTACGAGATGTTAGGCGCCAATTGTACCCGATGCCAAAGTTGCGTCTCAATGGATATTTCTTGCCAGCATAGAACCCGTGCATGTCTAATCACAGCTGGCTCAATAGAAGATCGCAATATTGCGGCCGAGGGACAAGTCTTGGTCGAACCTCCACATTAACTCTAGCGCGTCCTTCATTCATGTGGCTTTGGATTTATTTTCTGGCGGTCTCCATGCTCCGGTTAATTAGTCTCGATTGGGATAATTACTAGATTACCCGTCCACTGATAAAGTTCCATGTGATTGATTGTTCTCGATATCACGAGATCTATCTATTGTTCTACTTAACCCAACACCGGCATGGTTTGATGCCTGGATAATCCTTTCTTGTTTCAGTGTAATTGTCTGATGTCATATCGACAATTCACCATCCAAATGTTTCACTATGGAGACAAACCTCTTCAACATAGGGCGAGTTTGCACCAGCACTAATGACGGCTGTCTGAAGCTCGGATGCCAACTCATTCACGGTCCTTCTCATGGATTCGCTGCCCGAGCTGACAATCAAATTTCTTCTGCTTAATTGGAAACTATGTCCAACCTCTAAAATGTTGGGTTTGCCATAATGAATACTAACTGCTGGAGAAGAAAATTCCAACTTTTCAAGTTTCTCGGGACTTTGGCTCTCCACATTATAAATATCAATAGTGATCCTTCCTTGTGAAAGTTCAATCACTCGTTCTAGTTCGTCATGGATCCACTCAATTGCCTGCAAGTTTCTGATTATCCAGACAAAATGCGCTTCTTGAGTAGCGATGTTGCTCTGTGCTATAGCAGTGAGATATGGTAGAGTGACTGTGACTCCACTTCCTGTTGCAAAGAGCATTACATTATCAAACCCACTAACTTCTCTGGAAGTACCTCCATATGGACCATCCACCATCACTTTCTCTTTGATCACAGCAGAATCAAGTTTCTCAAATAATTTCCGAGTGAGACCCTTTCCTGGAACAATAACAAATTTCAAATGCTCCTCTTTCCTCACACTTGCAATCGAGAAAGGATGGTTGTCGAAGACTCTGATACCTGGGAAACGCAAAAAGACGTGCTGCCCTGGTTTCCATTTGAGGTTTTTTATATCATGGATTGTGATTTCGAATGTTGTCTCATCTAACTTGCGAATTTCGGCTGGTCTGGGTCTCACGAGCCCCGAAGTGAACAAGCGATACAACAATTGTGACATCCACAACGCCAAGGTAGCCCAGAGATACCTTTCCATGTTGAGCTGCTTGTAGACGTGATACATGAGAGTTCCGAAGTATCCACAACCCATCATCCAGTGGAAATGGAATGATAACTCGTAGAAGTACTTTCTGATCTCCTTTCTGAACATTGAGCAAAGTAAAATCAAAAGAACCAACGGAGGAATACCATTGATGTAGATATTGTCAGTGAATGCATTTGCCAAGTTTGAAGTTCCTCCCTCAGCAAGTGCCTGTTGGATAAATGGGATAGTGTGGATAATGGCTAGTACACACGATGCCAAACTGATGAATTGGTGTAGCCAATTCAACTTTTCGTACCCTATTCCGGTCAACATTGAGATGGTATTTGATTTGCCAGCCAAGACGAATATGAATGGAGTCAAGGCAGTGGACATAATTCCTGCCCTGACAGCAAGTGGAGGCGAGCCGAAGCCTCGACATGCACGGTACCAGAAATGAGGAACAAGGCAATAGCAAAGCAAATAGACTGAGGTTGATATAGCGAATAGCAGATTTCCTATGGATGATGGAAAGGAAAACACCTTCACCAAGAACTTGGGAGTAGGTATATAGCCAAAGAAGCGACAATAACCAGTTATCACGTAGAGAAGCGACGCCAAAAGACCTGAAGGAGATCTATGTCCAGAAGAATATCTTCGGTCAGTATACCGAAACCACACATGCTTGAGAAGTGCAAGAAAAATCGTCCAAAGTACACGGTTACCTTACCGTAGTGGGGCTGATCCATCCAGGCAACTTTGGCCTGTGATTCTTTATGATACATCATAAAAGCAGCCGTGTCCTTGTCGGCAAGACAATCAAGGCCCTTGTAGGAGACTGTCATGGTTTGATTCTTTTAATTATTTATTCTGGCATTTTCACTTCTATTTGTATTGGTAATTATGTGAGCGAGCAAATTTGTGAGCACTTTAAATTTCCAATTCGGAGTAACGAGCACTTTTTGACATTGACAGGTTGCGGGGCCTATCTAACCTGGAAATCATCCAATACTATTGGCTGATACTGTTTGACATCTTTACTAATCAATTGACATCTGAACTTGGTAAGTGATTCCGGGTTCGCTTCATACTGGTAATCAATATTTGCTCACTACACTCTAACTGCCTATATTCAAGTTTACTGATAATCTTTCACAATTATTCATTAAAACATTGAGTCCCAGCTGATTTGGTCCCAGTAATGATTTCTGACTCTTAAAATATCTACACAGATCGTTTGTTGGTTGGCTCAAAAGGCAACAATAAGGCGATGCCTCCAAGAGCTCCAATACAGGCTCCACAAACCCAGATTGGCACTGCTGAACCAGATTTCTGACCAAAGTAATAAACAACAGGAGCAAATGCACTGCTGAATCTGCAAAACACCAATGCTAATGCACCTCCAGTAGTTCTGGCACTAGCAGGGAAAACCTCTGGTGTGTAGGCATACAAAACAGCAAAGTAGATGTTGACAAAGAAGTAAGTGGCAGAAGCAAAGCCAACATCGGCTTGCTGTGTTCTGACAGTAGTGTAGCCAAATAATATGGCCATCCCAGACAAACCTCCAAAGCACATAGTACCTTTTCTACCAACCTTGGGAATTCTCACCATGGCAGCAGCAGCCATAGGGCCAAAAATTCCAACAAAGTATGAAATGGTGGAGTTTCGGTAGACAATATAAGGCGAAGAGCCCGTAGAACCTCCGTGCAATGAGATGTAAATGTACAAGAAGTTGAAAAAGGTGGAGTAGGCAATACCTATCAAAGTCCACGAGAGAAACACCAAGCAGGTCGAGTATGCCATGACTTTCGACTGGAACAAAATTGATACATGATGCTTGATTGCTTTCCATGTGTCTGCCAATGTTGGAGTTTTGCCAGTACTGACAGTATTTTGCACTACTCCACAATCTTGGAGGTGTTCCAATGTCAATGATAATGGACGGTTGTATTTGGTAGCAATTTTCTGAAGTGCTTCCACAGCTTCTGCATCTCTTCCGTTAGATACTAGAAACTTGGGGGTCTCGTCTAATTTGAAAACAAACAATCTCAATAGGGCCGCAAACATTACGATTCCAGAGTTGGTGTACCAACAGTATCTCCAACCTCTATTCTTTGATGAAGGGCAGTCATCACTAGAAGAACAGGAATAGGAAGGAAGGAATGCCCATGCAATCAAAACGGCGATGGTCTGGCCAACACCCCACCAAGATGCCATGAAAGTTGTAATCCATGAATATCTTGAGGGACTAAACTCCAAAAACACAGTGACGTCCAAGGCAAGGTTACCACCAGCACAAAACGCACTTAAACACATGAAAATACAGTATGTGGCATAGGAGTTCATTCCTCCGGTCAAGAAACCAAAAGCAGATGCAAGAAACAAGCTGGAATTGAATGCTGTCTTTCTTCCAATGATATCGCCTCCAAAACCCCAGAAGGCAGAGCCTGTAAGAAGTCCAACATAAAAAACTTCTGTTGCAACTGGATACGTCCTACCAAATTGCATATCGACATATGATTTCACAGAACTCTGGATTAACGTCAATTGTGAGTCCGCAGAGTATCCTAGACCTGCTATACAGAAAAGTTTCAAATGGTACCAGGTGAGGCCAATTTCATCCAAAGCATTGTTGATGAGGAACATCTTTCTGGCCAATACTTTGTCATTTCCTTCGACCTGAGTCAAGTCCATGGCATCAAAACTGTCATTTTCAAGCAACACTTGCTCATTAGTGGAGAAATTTTTGTGATCTTCCAGCATATTGAAGTACGCAAAGTGAATTTTCTACACTCGTACGTGTAAATCAGATAGATCATTTTTATGTTACATGTGGCCCCAAAGCTCTGAAATTAGGCCAATAGGTTACAAACCATGCAGAATAATCATACCGCAATCTTCTGGGTGCAAAATTACCCTCTTGTGATACCACAAAAGCTTCTCAGCTGTCACAAGATGCTAAACATGAAACATAATCTCCCTTTCGTGTATATCTGTGAATATAGTATTCGATATTCTTGAACTCTAACTTGATGACCTTGATGTACACGTGCATTACGATAACCACGTTGTGTAGATATGCAGAATTATTGAATCTATAAATTAAATCATGGTCTAAGACTGTCAGAGAACTTGAGATTTTGGGACCCAGTGTCAACTGAACGAACTATAAGAAATCTCTAGCAATGGTATTCTCCCATTTCCTTTCGAAAATCTTCTTTTGGTCTTCGAATGCCTCAATCTCGTTCACCAAGTAAAAATTGTTCTCATCTGCTCTCATTGTTGATGTCGTTAACAACTTCGTCTGAAATCCATCTTCACTACGTCCAACAGTAAGTTCCCAGTCACATTTGTTAAAAGCTGACAAAGGATCATTCTCTCTGATGTACCATAAGTTTTTATTCCAAGAACCCATCTCTGAGCCATTGTGCACCAAAACACGTTTACCCTCATCAGAAAAGTCATCAATTGTCCATGAATTCTCGATGTAATCGTAGATTACTTTTCTTGTTCGATTTTCTTTTCTGAGAATCTCTCGAGTACATGGCTCAAGCGATTCAGGCTGTGGCCAATTGTCAATACGTTGACCATGTGGGTCAACCAAAGGAAGATTCAAGCACGATCCGGAGTATATCTTCAAAGTAGGTGTCTTTGCAGATGGCCACGATGATGGCCAGTCAGTAGTGGAAAATGCTAACCGAACTCTGTGGCCTTTGGCGAATTTGTAGCCAACAGAATCTAATTGAATACGAAAGTCGTAGCACCTACCTATCTCGAGTGCTTTTGGCGTGGTGTGGTCTCCATTTAAATGAGACAAATTTGCCATTCCCCAGGAAACCAAGTAGTTTTCATTGGTTTCTGGATTTAGGTCTACCAATCGAACAGTGACATTTGCGAGCTTGCTGTCACTGGATACTTTGAGCTTCACAATCGGAAAGCCCAAAATTTTCTTGTCATCATCTAATGGTAACGAATCCAACGTCAAACACTTGCTATCTTCTATCTTCTGGTCAGTAGGGAAGTCCCCATCTTGACCAAAGGGGCACCAGGTTCCTCGGAAAAGCCCATGTTCCAAAGCACCTGAAAAAGATACCGCCAGCTCGTTAAGTATCTCACTTCCCAAACATCGTTTCTCTGCATCAACAAAAAATTGAACCTTATTCTCGTTTCTTCCCCAGCTTTGACTCACCCATTCTCCTTTTCTGTATTCGTAGCTCTCGGCCACTGAGCTTGGCTCTTGTATAAAAGCATTGACTCTGTCCAAATTAGAAATGTCAAAACCTTTATATATCGACAAATGCTTTTCAATATTCACATGAATGATTGCCTCAGTAGTCAAATACTTCGAAAACCACGACACGGCAATCTGGTTATATCCCATTCCAGGATATGGTGTTGCAACCTCCGGATACTCGTGTACCCACGGTCCCACTATACCTCGACAATCCTTGTTAGGCAAATTTTCCATCATACGGAACACAGCATTCGTATACCCATCCCTCCAGCCTCCCACTGCTAATACTGGAATATCTACCTTGGAATAATCTTCGCAGACACTTCCATGTTTCCAAAAGTCATCTCTGCGTTGATGCTTCACCCACTCGATGACATTGGGCTCGGTATTCAATCTATCTAACCAGTTCTTTCTCCAATCCGGTCTGATTCGTGGGTCTTGCGGTCTAGCATTGTAGGCGAACATTGTAGACGCCCACCAGAGCATATCGGACGCCAAAAGACACCCTCCACGATAATGCACGTCATCCGCATATCTGTCATCCGTCGAGCACAAGGTGATGATAGTTTTTAATGCACGATGCTGTCTCGCAGCTACTTGGAGACCGTTGAAACCTCCCCATGACTTGCCAAATTGCCCTATACGGCCATTGGACCATTCCTGAGCTTCGATCCAGTCGAAAACCTCAAGATTGTCGTCTTGCTCCTGCTTAAGATACTCACCTTCGAGAATTCCGTCTGAGTCTCCACATCCTCTCATGTCCACTCGCATCAGTGCAAACCCGTACCCACCATAGTATGGGTGTCTGATGCTATCCCTAATAGCAGTAAAGTCATTCTTTCTATACGGCAAATACTCCACTAGAGTTCCGACTTTGATCTTCCCATCTAGAGCATCTTGAGGAATCCAAATATGTGCATAAAGTGTAACACCGTCTCCCATAGGAATAGGCACATTTTCCAATTTTGTGACTTGAAATGGCAACTCCGAAGGTTGTAATATCTTTCTATATTCTGACTCTTGAACGTTAAACACCATGCTGAATTCTATAACGGAAATGGAAACATTGATTCTATGAATACTATATATATTGATTGTTATGAGCCCTGTGGAGCGGAACTCTTTCCGGATGCGGCAAAAAAGACCTACCCTCGCCAACACTTACCTTCTCTTGAGACCAGTGATCTTATCATCAAGATCTTGAAGAATAGTTCAGAAATATGTTGAACAATGTAGGCTCTGACTAAAATACTTTCTTCCAAAGGTAGGATGACGATGATGTCATAGTACGAGTGTGTCCCTCTGTGGGATTAAATTCCGTTCTCAGGGCAAACTGGCTTGATTATGATTCAAAAAGATGGAAACGAATCCCTTCCTTGGACGAAAGAATCAAGTCATCAAAGATTACTCAATGAATTCTACAAACTCAAATATTTACGCTTGTTTCTCTCCTTGTATGAGAGTTTACTCTCAGTGTGGCCATACTCACAGACCTTGTCATAATTCTGACAAACTGTTTATTTTGATAAATTGCTAATTTGAAACCCATTGAGGCTTTCAGTCAATTCACGCAAACAAGCCTCCATCAATACCAACAACCGTACCCGTAGAAGTTGCAAGCTTGCAGAGGAACACAAAATGGGCAGCAGTTTCATCAACATCAGCCAACTGCTTGATTGGAGATTTCTCGATAGTCAGATCCACCCTCTCCTGGGGAAACCGCTGGCCCCACCCAGTCATTAGCAACCCTGGACAGACAGCATGGACCCGGACCTTTGGGCCCTGTGACTGTGCCAACATACGCACCAAATGGATCAATCCAGCCTTACTAACTGCGTACGGAATACTAGACCCATAGACGATTCTTCCAGCTAAAGATGCAGACACAATGAACGTTCCACTATCTATATTGGCATCGAAGATCTTCTTGGCAGCACGAAAAAGGTAGAAGTGTGTTTTGATGTTGGCCTGAAAACATCCATCCCACAATTCGTCGTCCAAAGCATCCAAATTTTCGTAGGGCACAATTTTTGTCCACCCAGCATTGGAGATAACAATGTTCAACCCACCCAATTGCTCAGCAGCATCTTCGACCAACTTCTCTGCAGCCTTTGCTCCTCCAAATACGTCTGCCTGGATGACCACCACTTTCACCTTGTATTGATCCCGAAGTTCAGCTGCAAGATCCTCGGCCCGGTCTTTGGATGACGAATAATTGATAGCCAAATTGACTCCTTCAGCTGCAAGCTGTCTGCAAACAGAGGCTCCGAGACCTGCGGAACCACCGGTGACAAGGGCATTTTTGTTTTTCAAGTCAATCATTATGAAAAGATAGTAGTATGAAATGTGGAGAAGTTGTGTGAAGGACCGTTCCTCGGATACCCTCAGATTATATCTGTGAAATGACGATGCATTGGAAAGAAGCGATTTAGAAAGTAGGAGTTGTTGATGTAAGTTTTCAGGTGTTTTCCGATGTATGGGGTAAACTTTTTTGACTCTTGGTATACTTATCGAAGACTTCGAATTGATTAGTCCATGATGAACCAGTCTGGCGGCTGGATATGGAAGTTAATAGGTAAATCAGATATCCCAAGAACAATTTGGGGAATCATTTCACAATCATTCTTTCCCACAAACATGTTGGATTTCTATGTAATGGATCATGAAAGGTCTTCCTACAGAAAGAATGCAAACAAGATATAGAGGAGTGGACGATAACGAACAATGTTCTAAGGAGATAAAGGACTAGGGTTAGAATTGGTATATTTGGTTGGATTTGAGATTTCTCTAAATAGTTTGTGATTCTTGCTGGTAAGTGGGACTCCTTAAAATATACTTGTTGTGAGCCCCGCAATTTCAACCAGAAATCCTTTGCTATGTAAATTGCTGAGAATTGATCATAGAAAATGAGGCTATATCAACCTTTGACCGACGGAGATGAAATTTGGTATTATCTGAACTCGTAAAACAGTGTCATACTTCCAGATTGGCAACGAACATTTGGCGCACACATATTCTCTTGTGGCTGCAAAACCTCAGAAATAACGACATCATATATGCAGAGTTGTGGTGAGATCATAAAATTTCAGGGGTTGCAGTGATTCCAAATGCAAAGGATTACTCTAAAATGAGCCTCGATAATCTATTTTATTCTCTCGTAATACAGAAAACAAACACATACATAACCAACATCAAGCTAGCAATCCTCCATCTATTCCTACCGTCGTACCAGTCGAAGTTGAAAGCTTGCAGAGAAACACAAACTCTGCTGCAGTCTCATCAACATCTGCCAACTTCTTGATTGGCGATCTCTCAATGGCACGTTCGTTTCTCTCAGGAGGGAACAGCTTACCCCATTCGGTCAAGAGAATGCCTGGACACACTGCGTGAACACGCACGCTCAGAGCCTGGGCCAAGAAACGCACCAAGTGGATCAACCCTGCTTTACTGACAGCATACGGCATACTGGATCCATAAACAATTCTTCCAGCTAAAGAGGACGTGACTATGAACGTTCCACTCTCCGGGTTGGCGTCGAATATCTTCTTAGCTGCACGGAAAAGGTAAAAGTGCGTCTTAATGTTGGCCTGGAAGCACTTGTCCCAAACTTCGTCGTCCAATTCATCCAATCTATCATAGGTAATGTACTTCGTCCACCCTGCGTTGGAAATAACTATGTCCAATCCACCCAATTGACTGTGAGCATCCTCCACAAGCTTATCTACGATGGCAGCTCCTCCAAAAACATCTGCCTGAATGACCACAACTTTAACCTTATATTGATCGCGGAGGTCTGCAGCCAAAGCCTCCGCTCTTTCTTTTGAAGAAGAATAGTTTATTGCCAAGTTAACACCTTCTGCAGCTAATTGTTTCGAAATTGAAGCACCAAGACCTGCAGATCCACCTGTCACGAGAGCGTTCTTATTCTTTAAGTCAATCATGGAAGAAAAATAGTCAATCAATGCACATTCAAAATGAGGAGATCTTCCCCTTATATATTCATTGCTGCACCCCTCATTGTGAACCCTGCACCACAATTTGTCAGCTAAAGTGCCTCTGCAGATAAATCCTTCTTAATCATAAATGGCTTCCCTCTCCAGTTTATCTCGTGACCAATCATAGCGATGATCCAGATAGGCAAAGCCAACAACTCGCGCATTAACCAGATTTGTAGCCATTCTACCCACTCTCTGGTCAATGGGGCAATGTTATGGAGCCAGTGTGGCTCGTGGCGGGACCCATGGATGTTGTCTACCCAAATTCCATATTGCAGAGTGTCACACATAAACCAACACACCATATGGAATAAAAAGAAGATAATGTTGAACGTTTGGCCCCACAATAGTTTAGATACTGCCAACGTACCGATAATTCCACATATTATAGATTCCGTAGAAGGCTCAACTAGCGTGGCAGCTTTGACCATGTATTTCCGGACCCTGAGCCATCTCACTCTTCTATTAATGTATTCTCCAATAGAGTTGGATTGGTCGCGTGACATAAGTGGCTGCACCACCAAGTCTCCAGTCAAGGCAGTACGGCCATGACAGTATTCCCACAATGCAATAGCTATCATGTTATCTTCACCGATATACTTGGCGAAGAACTCAATCAGGTGGCCCGGACCTTTTCCAGATATTCTCATGGCGTCCAGGCGGACGGAATCCTCATGGAAGAAGGCACATTCCTCGTATGGAATGCGGGACACCGCATAGTCCAATTCGGAACGGCGATAGAGGTTTGATTTGCCATTCACACAAGGAGCAATGGCCAAGTTATTCAAGCTCACGTAGAATTTACTGTGAGAAGTGAACAAGAACATTTCATCAAGCAAACTACCCCGTCCAGACCGTGCACCATCGAGTGCAAGCGCTAAAGGCACGTGGTGAACCAATTTCACTGGACGGCCAGTACTGGAACCCACTTTTCCGCAGTTTGTGTTGTTAGCCATGGCCAAGACCAGATTGGCAAGCACATTTGGAGATGCCCATACATTCAGGTCCATGATCCAAAGAAGATCGTGGGATGCGCGTAAAAATCCCTTTGCAAGGTTGTTGACTTTGGGATTGGGGCCATAGTAGTCAGTTCCTGGCTCCGAAACAAGGATATGTGCGTCGATTTCTGGATACTTCTGGACCAACGATTGAAGGATAGGAATGGCAGGATCAGATGCCTCGTAAACGCAAAACAAGATCTGAAGCTTATCACGTGGGTAGTTCTGAAGAAATGACAGCTCCAAACAAGAATTGAGCTCAGGGTCGATGCCTTTAATCGGACGAATAATCGTGACAGGTTCAAGATCTTTGAGATCTCCAGTCGGTAGAGGCGGAGTACGGAATGTTTTCCGAATGCAAAGGTAGCCCAAGAGGGCTACGGTGATTATTACAGCGTACCATATAAGGAACACGTATGCAAGAGCCACCGAGGCGAACATGGTGGAGAATTGGAAGGAAATGACAATTTTTTTTGATGTGATCTGTATGTTGGTACTGCAGGATGTACGGAACGTGTGGAAGACTTTTGGAGGTAGGATAAATTGGGAGGTTTACGAAGCTTTTTGAAAATGAAATAAACTAGATTGTGATTTTATGAAATTTTTTGTTTTCTTTTTTTTTCATTTTTAGATTTTCCCAGATTTCTGTGGATAATTTCTATGGTATGTCTCACTTGACGTGGTTGACCTGCACTGGATCGGCCATTACTTGCCAAAGATGCATCGAGCAGTAGAATTCGCTTCAAATTTTTCCGTTTCGGCAACTTCGGTATGCAATTCCAGATTCGGAAGTTACTAAATAGGATCTGATTGGACTGTGAGATTATTGTATAGTTGTAGGTGATGTTGAGTATTTGAAGATGAATATTAGTCAGGTGAAACAGATATCAATTGTTTTCAACCACCAATGTTTCCCATGTAGAGAAGAAAAAGATTCGAATTTAAAGCCATGGTGATTGATCTGAACATTGGAGCTCAACATTGAGAGTAGATCTATATGATTTTTGTTAAGGTCTGCTGCTTGCTTCATTGGGCCCAATTTGCTGCCCCTTTCATTCGTTTTATTGAGAATAACGACATGAGCTGCTGTGTGACTAGGGAAAATGTAGTATTGATTGTTTCCTTCTTATTCGAAATCACTCGAGTCCACCTCGTTCAAGTAGATGTCGGCATTGACAACCAAATGAGTGGATGAGCAGATTAGGATTTGTAATTTCCAAGTGAGGGATAAGAGTGATTATGAGAATATCTATGAGCATGATGGATACAATATGAGAGGATCATACTTTGAATTAGGAGAAGAATTCCCATCAATTGATTTCTCATCTTTCTGACCCTCGAAATTTGCAATAGCAGGCTAAAGAAAGTGCTGACTACCATTGATTATTGAATGTGGATAGATGACGTCGTTACGTCAAACGTAAAATTTGTATGATAAAAGACAAATCTAGTTTTGAAAAATGAAACGGGATCGTCGCATCTAAATAATTGAAGTAAATGTCGAATCGAAAGAAGGATATGGTTCGCATTCAGATGGTTTTCTAAAGCTGTATTACAATTTTTCAAAATGGCTGCGAAACCTACAAAGTTTTGGAAACATCTCCCACAAATAGAGTAAATTAATGCAACGACAATTGCACTTCCTGGAAACCAGAGAGCTCGAAGCTTTCTCTACTTCTCATACACTAATCTAGATCCTTCCAGATGAATATTATATAGACTATCTTACTTACTCAAAACATGATCAACGTCAGCCTCAATAGAATTCAAGAACTTGGAACGCGAAGAATATTTAGGTTTCCATCCAATCTTAATGCCATTGTCTCCTCTAGTTCTGGAATTGGCTCCCCAGTACAAAGGAGCAAACGGGTTTCCTGAAAAAGTAATAATTTCGTCCTCAGAGAGTTCCTCGACTTCATTGCTCTGGATCTCGCCCTTCTCCTTGAGAATCTTTCCAACATGAACCGCAATATCCTTCCAGGAATGTTCAATCTCGCTTGGTGAGTTGGTTATAGCAGACGAATCAGTATACGAAACGAAATAGTAGCCCTTTTTGCCAGTTGGGATAGACTCATCTGCAAGCAAACGCTCAAGAATCAAGTAGTACAAGTCACCAAGGTCATGGATGTGAGCATGAGACCAGATATAATCCCCCAGATACACTGTGAAAGGTTTTCCGTATTTCTTTGTAAGTTCAACCAAGTAAGGAATCTGAGCCGAGAAAAGGTTATCATAGCCTCTGCTCTTTCCGAAAATCGTGGAAGGAGAAATAATCACCGTTTTTACATTAGGGTTCTGTTCCTCAATATTCAACACAATCTTTTCTACGGGACGGTGAAGTTGCGTATCAGGCAAGGAATTGATTTCATCAATTGACTTAACATCACTGTAGACAATGGTGGAAGGACCTTTGGTAGAAGAAATTTCATCACCAACCACGGAAGTTCCACTTGTGTGGATAAATATCGTCTTTTTGGTCTTCTTAGCCAATGCTTTTGCCATCACCTGCGCACTTGGAACATGGTCCACATTGGCAGTGTTGATAATGACGTCAGCAGCATCTACTTGCGTGTTAATGGTGTCAAGATCATCCAAACTCCCAATCACGGTTTTGACGGCACCGCTTGTCTTTTCAGACAACAATTGTGCCTTTGCATCAGTTCTCACCAATGCTGTGACATTGTATCCGCCATGGGTGAGAAGCTGATATAAAACTTCACCACCAATGTAGCCAGTTGCGCCAGTGAGAAAAACAGAAGTCATTGATTTGATATTTTTAATTGAGCGACAGAGCAGCTGCGATGTGCTTTTATATATGGCTAATTAGCAAAGCGGAGCTGACAAATTGCTTTGGCCCATAACCTGCGTTGTAAGGCAGACATATTGGGGTTATTCCCAAAAAGGTAATTTGGAGTTCGAGAAGAGAATGAGAGAATTGTGGATGAATGTGGTGTGTCGGTTGAGGTAAAGGCTGACAGGTTGATAGGAAAGTTAGTTTGTATAGTGAGATTAGAGTTGAGGTTTGAGCTCCATCTTCGGTATGTGAATAGTGGAAATTAAGTCCAATTGGAGATATTCTCTGGTTTTGAATGTTGTTCGAGCTATACCAAAACTCTTAAAGCTAGTATCCTTAGTGGTTTTGATGGTTGCAAACTCTCCAAGTTTCAGGAATCGTCTTCTCTAGATATCAGAAGTAATCTCCGCCAGTACGTGATGTGTTTGATATCAACGATAATTGCTCGATTGCTACAATTGGTGACTCTTAAACCAAATAAAATTACACTACTTCAGGTAAAGTAATACATTTGAAAGCTTGTTCATGAAAATAAACAAGCAACCCTACTTAGTCAAAGCATGGTCAACGTCAGCCTCAAGAGAATCCCAAAACATGGAAGAAGAAGCGTATTTAGGCTTCCACCCAATCTTTACACCATTGTCTCCTCTAGTTCTAGAGTTAGTGCCCCAGTAGTAAGGAGCAAACAGGTATCCCGAAAAGGTATTGATTTCGTCTGGAGAAAGCTGCTCAACTTCATTGGTCTCAATTTCGCCCTTCTCCTTAAGAATCTTTCCAATTTGAATGGCAACACCCTTCCAGGAATGTTCAATCTCGCTTGGTGAGTTGGTTATAGCGGACGAATCAGTATACGAACCGAAGTAGTAACCCTTCTTGCTAGTTGGGATAGACTCATCTGCAATCAAACGCTCAAGAATCAAGTAGTACAAGTCACCAAGGTCATGGATGTGAACATGAGACCAGATATAATCCCCCAGGTACACTGTGAAAGCTTTACCGTGTTTCTTTGAAAGGGCAGCCAAGAGGGGAATCTGAGATGAAAAGAGGTTATCGTAACCTCTACTCTTTCCAAAAATAGTCGAGGGACAAACTATCACGGTTTTCACATTTGCGTTCTGTTCCTCGATGTCCAATACAATTTTATCGACTGGGCGATGAGGCTTTTCGTCAGCCAAGGAGTTGATTTCATCAATTGACTTGACATCGCTGTATACAACGGTGGAAGGACCCTTAGTGGAAGACAAGGGATCACCAACCACAGAAGTACCACTTGTGTGGATGAAAATCGTCTTTTTGGTCTTCTTAGCCAACGCCTTAGCAAACACTTCTGCACTTGGAACATGATCCACATTGGCAGTGTTGATAACGACATCAGCAGCATCTACTTGCGTGCTGATGGTATCAAGATCGTCTAAGCAGCCAACCACGGTTTTTACCTCGCCGTTTGTCTTTTCAGACAACAATTGAGCTTTTGCATCTGTTCTCACCAATGCCGTGACGTTGTATCCGCCATGGGTGAGAAGTTGATACAAGATTTCACCACCGATGTAACCAGTTGCGCCAGTAAGGAAAACAGAAGTCATTGAGTTGATATTTTTACACAAACTGAACGGCTGAGATGTGGTTTTTATATATTGCTATTTGATTAATAAGTGTTCGGATATTTCGCTATGGAAGCTGACAAATTGCATTGGCCCATAACCTACGATGTGAGGCTGACATCGTGAGGCAAGATTGGGGTAGGAACGGCTAAGTTGGGGAGGGAAAAGAGGTTACTGAGGGTGACTGTTGTTTTTTTTAGTAAGAGATTGATAGAATGGAAGAATGGATGGTGAGACTGAATAGTGAGACTAAAGACAGAGATTGGAGGTTGAGATCAATTGCTTTACGGTGGAAGTGAATTGGATGGTCAATCGTCGATGGTCGTGTGAAAACGGTTTAATATACGGGACTACATTAAGCATTCAAGGGAGATGACAAATTATGAAAATCACAATTTAAACATAGGTTATTGGAGCTATGACCTGAACCAGGACATTCGATTACTTGAACTCTGAATTTTGGGAACGGTTGAAAGTCGTGGTGCAACGTGAACGCAAGAAGAAGAAAAGACGTCAGTTGTCGATCATTGGGTAACAAACTACTATAAATGCCACTTATTTCCTCCACCATAACTCTCACACCTTTATTCACATTATGAGCCATGTTCTTTCGGATAATTCTCTACCAAAATCATCCGACCCATGTAAAAAACACACGCATCTGAACTCCAATTATAAAATATTCAAATCACGAAATTTGTCCAAATCTCTAAGTGTCTCAATCTTTTTTTTCTATCTTCTTTGTCTACTACTTTAATCCAACAAAATCCAACTATTCTCTTCAGCTTTTTGCTCATGCATCCTCGGCTAAAACAAAATCAACATCCATACATTCCATTATAGTCTTCTACTAACATTTTCAACATGTCAAACCCCCCTCTTCATGAAAAATACCTTGTCATGTCTCTAAATAGAACCAATCAAATGACCATAGCGTCATGTATATAGACCTCGGACTTCCTCGGTGAGATGCTTTGCACGTGACGCACACCGCACTGTGATAATAGACCTATAAATCTAGGAGTCATAAAATGAAAGAGATATAATAGTAATGTATAACTATGATGGAACACACCAGTACATCCTAGCAATGGCACCCCTTTTTATGATAATATTTTCCAATAAAAACACCCCCACTGGATAACACACCCGCTTCAACACATTACCCGGGCAAACCTCGGTGATTAACCACACCACACCTGTACCTCCCGGAGCCTCGGTTAAGCGGCACCCCACAATTTCACCACATATAAAGATATGATCAAACCCCAGGTTTTTCTTCTCCTTCCCACAAGCAACTTTCGTGCCATTTTTCACACCTTCCTTCACTCAAATGATAAAATCGGTAAGTAGAATGACTAGAAAGCTCTCTTCGACCGCCGTGAAAGGCGATTTGTTCAAATTCCAATCTCAACTTCCAAAGTTGCCAGTTCCAACATTGGCTGAAACCTCGTCGAAATATTTGAAGACCGTCGAACCATTTCTCTCACCTGCACAATTGTCTTCGACGAAGGCAATTGTGGAGGACTTTGTGAGACCTGGAGGTCAAGGTGAGGTGTTGCAGAAGAGATTGGAGGAGTTCGCTCAGGGTAAAGACAACTGGTTGGCTGAATACTGGGATGACTATGCGTACATGTCGTACAGAGATCCAGTGGTGCCATATGTGTCGTACTTCTTCAATCACAAGGACGTGAACAACGCCATTGGCAAGAATCAATTGTACAAGGCATCGTTGATCGCCTACTACACCACGCAGTTTCTTAAGCTCGTGGAATCCGAGAATTTGGAGCCTGAAGTTATCAAGGGTAACCCTTACTGTATGAATGCGTTCAAGTATATGTTCAACAACTCGCGTGTTCCTGCTGCTGGCTCTGATATCACCAAGTTGTATGATATTTCCGAGCACAGATACTTCATTGTAGCCTTGAACAACAACTTCTACAAGGTGTACCACCACGATGCCAACGACGAGCCATTGTCCAAGGCAGCCATCTACAAGCAGTTGGAGTACTTGGTCAATGTAGTGAACCCAAGAGTTCCACGTGGCGTTGGAATTGGAGCACTCACTTCGTTGAACAGAGACGAGTACTTGGCTGCTTACGAAGGCTTGATCAAGTCGCCAATCAATGAGGCCTCCTTCGAGACCATTTTCGCCTCGTCTTTTGTCATTTGTCTTGACGACAGTTTCCCTGTGACCATTGAGGAGAAATCCAAAAACAACTGGCACGGAGACGGACAGAACAGATTCTTCGACAAGCCTTTGGAGTTTTTCATTGCAAAGAACGGTAACTCTGGTTTCTTGGGTGAACACTCCAGAATGGATGCCACCCCCACTGTTCAATTGAACAACGACATTTTGCTGAAGATCGCCAAGGAAGACCCAACCACTTTCCTTGCAGAGATCACCGCATACACGTCCTCTCCTACCTCAGTAGTACCTGAGGCTCCAGCTGTGTTGCCATTCGATGTCTCTGTTCAGGCCAGAAGCGACATTGCCTACGCCCAAGAGAAATTTGCTGATACTATTGCTCAGCACGACCAGGCGATTTTCCAGTACTACGGCTACGGTAAGAACTTGATCAAGCAATTCAAGGTTTCGCCCGATGCCTACGTGCAGATGTTGATGCAATTGGCCTACTATAAATTGACGGGCAAGGTTCGTCCTACCTACGAGAGTGCTGCCACCAGAAAGTACTTGAAGGGTAGAACCGAGACAGGAAGAAGTGTTTCTGTTGAGTCTAAGAAGTTTGTCGAGACCTGGAGCGATGTGAACGCAACCAATGAGGAGAAGATTGCTACTTTCAATGCCGCTTGTAAGCAGCACGTCAAGTACTTGGGTGAGGCTGCAGATGGAAAGGGTGTGGATCGTCACTTATTTGGCTTGCTGCAGCAGCTCAAGCAAGGCGAGGAGATTCCAGCCATCTTTAAGGACCCCGTGTTCAAGTACTCGTCTACATGGTACATCTCGTCGTCGCAAGTTCCATCTGAGTACTTCCAGAGTTGGGGCTGGTCGCAAGTGATTGACGAGGGTTTCGGTTTGGCCTACTTGGTCAACAGCGAGTGGTTGCATGTGCACATTTCAACCAAGAAGGGTTACGGTTTGAAATCGGACTACTTGAAGTATTACTTGACCGAGACAGCCAACGAGATGAAGCAGGTTTTGTCTACCCAGTTGGCTGCCAAGCCTAAGCTTTAGGAGTATTTATTAAATGAAAGATATGTAAAATTCGTGTGATTTGGTGTTCTTGGGTTGTGTGTCGTAGAATAACTATGCTTTGTTCGCCAGCATTCAATATCTGCTGTATCATGCACAGTTGAGTGTAACCATGCATGGTCAAGTACTCAAGGACAGTAGCCAAAGGATGAATGATTCTCAAATCTACGAATGTTGTGAATTGAGGCGGTTCTTTGCGCATGGTTGTACCTCGGACTTCCCAAAAGAGATAGTAGCTCGAGTCCAGCGTATTGTTTTGGCTTACGTATTACTCTTTACATGCGAATGGAAGGAATAAAAAATTGACCAGGTGTAGTTTTTCTTTCATTTTTATTCTTCTCTCTTCTGGATTATTTTTCTTTTTTGTGACTTCTTTTAGTATCGTGGTTCTTGTTCTTTATCATTTCATCATTGGTTTTGGTCTATCTTCCAGCTCCTCGTGACAGTCTCCTTGTGAAAAGGCAACTTGAGTCTTGCCCTCTTCGGACAGACAAGAAGAAGTCGCCAGCAATACATGGCTTAAAATGAAAAATTCTATAGTGAATACTGAAATTCGAAGCTGATGTTTTTGGACCTTGAATTTTCTTTGGATTTATAATATATTGTTCAGAATTTGTCAACAGTAGAAATTTCGAAATTCATATCACATTGTACAGATGATGGAACACTGAAATGCTGGCATGGACAGCTGGAGTTGAGATGGAAACTGAGGTAGAGAGAGATCAAACTGAAGTAAGAAAACTAGAAAACACTCTCTTAAATACAACTTGCAATCCATCAAATGTTAAATCGTCGCTTCTAGGCGGACACTGGACGATTCAAACATCTAATTCCTTTCAATGATATAATGTCTATGAGTTAACAGAGATTTCTAGTTCATCTCCAAATCTATAGACAAAAACATAGGATATGCGCCTCCAGCAGGATTAGTGTGGGGGTAACTGATGAATCTACATGTGATGGTAGTTTTAATGAGTGTTGTTACATTAGACAAGATTATTGCTATTCCAAGCTGCTCTCTTGGCAATTGCTAGGAACCAGAAATATGGCTTCATTCTTTTTTGGTTCTTGATTATTATATAAAAGTTCCATGCCTGGCAGTACAACTCATTCAACTGAATATATCCTTTTAAAATTGGCTGCGAATTTCATCATTTATTCAGTCACCGTGAATTACTCTGATTGATTCAATTCAAAACCAAAATGCACCTGAATAGTCTAGTTCTCTTTCAGCTGCTTAATCAGTCCATCTTACTGGTCGCCATCTCATCGCTGCACGGCTGTTAATTAGCCACTTTGGATTCATAGTCTATAGTGCCCATTTCTCGACTCTGATGATCTCACAAAGTTATGCCAAATTCTTTCTAAACGTTCTTACCACTAACTCCTTTCTCTGTCTTTTATTCGAAAGAAGAAAATATATACTCTTTCATTGGTCTATAGGTTTTCCATTGCTTTACATTGCTTTCTATGTTGATGTCTATATACCTGCCATCACATGTGCATGACTTACTAGCTTCCAGCTTGCCCTTATCCATTTGAAAGAGTAAAGTGATTGCCAAATTCATCGAGAGATTAGAAATTTTCATTCAAAGCTCAAGAATAAATCAATAGAAGTAATTTTCAGAATATCTAAAAAAACCATTAGATAATCATACTCCAAAATTCCATTTGATCACTATTCTCCACGACTTGCCACCGGGAGGTACAGGTCCACTCTAGGATAAGGAACCAGGTCTACAAACGGTCTCTGATACCATTTACTCTCTGGAGGCAACTATTCTATTCTTATAGCCTTAATTATATTTGTGACACCCAGATATCAGTTCGTGAATTCGCCAAATCACCAGCAAAAGGGCCAAATCATCCTCAATTCATACACATTTCCATCTATTCATCTTACCTGAACCACTGTTTCGCCACAAGTCTAGATGGCTACTCAAATAGAGTACTTGACAGTGTACAACGCTCATACGGGCTCCCTGTTGAGGGTTCCCAAGCCGTTGCGTTTCCATACTTTGGGTGACTTCAAGAACTACCTCTACGAGCATTTCACCAACTACATCATTGGCTCTACTGATAATATCTTCTTGCTCACTGCGTTTGGCATCAAGCTCAACTTCGCCATGATCAATTCCATTAGCGATATTTACATGTTTGATAAGAGATTATTTGTGCAAGGCAACTACGACGTGATATTCGACAAGTACTTGCAACTTGCGGAGCTGCACCTGAATGAGATGTTTCGACCCAAGCCCTACGAGCCATCAACTTCGCTTGATGACGAAATACCGAAGATCGTCTCCACATTAAAGGTCTGTGACGGCTGGTCCCGTGCTTTAGTGCAAGACAGCCACCAGATTAATGAACGCATCGATCAGTATATCAGACAGACAAACGCGATGTTCATGTCGCTAAGCATTATCTTTGAGTTCACTACCAATTACATTCGAGACATAAAGAAGTACTATGAAAACACTCAAAATCATGTGCAGCTTCTCAGTATGAAAAGTCTCCACCATGCCTGGAGATCTCATTATAACGATCTCAAGAGGTTCCCGGACTTCACGATACGGCTGTCACCCAATTTGCACTTGAGGCTAGCCGATTTTTTGGACTCTACAGAGCTTGAGTCCTCGGCAGCTTTCATAGCCAAGTATCTTCCTGCTGTGGTGGAGAAGTTCAACAATTTTGCACGAGAGGTCGCCAGAGTTAACAAAATGCAATTGGAAATTGACCAAAGCATTGAACATCTCAGAAAAGATTCCATTGGACGCTTCAAAGATAGTGAAAACTCCAAAAGTGCCTTTTTGATTGAGATAGAAAAGTTAAGCAAACAGATCATGGACGAGACGCAAGTCCTCAGCTCGAAGAATGCAAGAGAGATCTATCCACGTCAGATGGAAAAAGCCAGCATGCTTTATTCAGAAGTGGAGAACCGATACAATCTTTTGAGATTACTTTATGATTTCAAGTGTAAACTTGGCAAAGACAGTATCTCCATCTTTGAGAGGATGGGCTCGTTACAGAAGAGTATGGTTCAAATCCGTAGTGAAATCAAGAGCTTGACCGGAGACAGAATGGAGGAAATTTCGAACTTCAAGAATTTTTCCACAGATGGACCTGTTGACTCTCAGACCATTGCTAGAATACAAGTCGCAGAAGACCATCTTTCTTTGACGATCGATATTCCCCAATTATTCGGAACTTTGATGATTGAAAAGAGAAGACAGTACGAATGGCACAATTTTTTCTCGAAAGGCGTGGTTCACAATATGTCCGAGCAGCTTACCATGATCATCAAACACGAGAGGGATTTTCAGAAGCTCTGGATCCGCAAGTATGGTCGGCTTATGAAGTTCATCAATCTGCATAATGTGTTTCGTATCCAGCTACCTTCAATCGAACTTTCTCTCGTCAATGGTCAAGTCCAAGACCGTGAAGACTCTATACTCTCTGTTCTTGGAGATAGAGAGATCCTGAGGGAAGATATTGCTGACTATATCCAGATCGTGAACTCCCAGAAACTAACGACCTTTGCAGAAAACCTTACTAAAAGTTTCGACAGTCTTACCGTATCCACAGACAATTTGAAGCACATCACTAAGATCATCGCAACTCTCAGTTCATTTGTTTCTCCAAACAATCTGAAGTTGAGGATCGAGAAGGAAGCTAATCCTAATGCCTCTAACGTTGAGAATGACGCAGACTTGAACATTATCAGCGGCTTGAGATCTCGTATCAGGTGTCTTGAGTCGTTATTGCATCAAAGGCAATATCAAGAATTGCTGAGCTGGCCAGTTTTGAAATCCTCTGGTGGCAGGTCCCCAGATAATAGGCAGAGCATGCTCTTACTTGCACCTACTCAAAGTGTTGCCGGAAATTCTACCATGGACTCTACAAGGCCAGCTCCCAGAAGGGCGATATCTGCTAGACCCCACGTTGGAGATAATAGCTCTTCAAAGATTTTGGATGCGTCGGTGACCATAGACAAGCATCTTGATAACATTCGACTTCGCAGAGAAAATTCAGAGTTGATATCAAGCAATGGTCTGTTAGTTAGAGAAAACGAAGGCTTGCATCTTCAATTGGCAGCATTGAGAAAGCAATTGGATGAGCGAAATATCGAAGCGGAATCAATGAAAACCGATTTTGAACAAAAGTTTGCGATCACTCAATCCACCATTGAAGAGTTGGGAAACCGTCACGAGGAAGAATTCCAGAGCTTCAAGAAAAGCAAACTCGAGGAGTTTGATGAATACAAGAGGACTAAAGAAGAAGAATTCAGAGAATTGAGAAAGAAAAAGGATGAGGAGCTTCAAGAGTTGAAGAAGAACAGGGAAGAGGAATTTCAGGAATTTAGGCAACGCAAGACAGAAGAACTACTTGAACTTAAGAAGAGCAAGGATGAAGAACTTCGTGAACTTAAGAAGAACAAGGATGAGGAGATACAGGAACTCAAGAAGAGTTGCGACGACAAGTTGGGCAAACTTACTGCAGAAAACTCCGATCTCAGAAGCCAGGTCACTAACCTAGAAAACTCCCTTCAAAACAATTCTGATCGTGACCGTGCAACTGAGCTTGATCTGGAAGTAAGTAACCTTGTGGCTGAATTGAGCGATTTGAAGATTTTGAATTCAGACTTGACCTCAACATTGAATATTGTCAAGGAGCAGTTGACTAAAGAACGCGAAATCCGGCAAGAGAACAAGGATGAAGCTGAGCAGAAAATCAGTGATAGAGAGCAAGAGATCAAAGATCTAAAGCAAAAACTGAAGGATCTTGAACAAAAGATCTACGACCTGGAACTGAGAGCGAAGGACCTGGAACTGAAGTTTAAGATCGTGGAGCTGGAGTCTAAAGAGGCTAATCTGAGCCTTAGGAGTCTGGAATCGATGATCACGGACCTCCAGTCGAAAGTTAAAGAGCTATCCGAGGAATTATTGAAGAAGTCTACTGATAACCAAAGGATGATCGAAAATACCGAAAAGCAAAAGGATAAGATGAGTTCTCTCTTGAGTGTTCTGAACAAAAATTTGAGCGCACTGATGGTTTACATTGAACAGCTTGTTGCCCGGAACATGGAATTCGTGAAGGAATTTTGTTTTGTTTTAGAGTCGATGGGTTTACTTTTGGTTGCAGATAACGAACTGGGTAAGCATGAGTTGAAAATCACCCGTGTTAAAGGGTTAAGGACGAAGAGAGGAACAGAAACTCTTGACGAGAAAACACTCAAAGGCAGAACTATTCCACATTCCGAAATGTACTCTGAGATTTCAGACACTGCCAAATGGACTAAGGATTTAGCCCAGAGAGTTGGTGAACTCAAAGAACACGAGGAAGATGAACTTTCATCCGAAGAACAGAGAGAACAAACAACATTTGCTGCAGAACAATTAGAGGAGATCTTTGAGGCAAACTTTGAAAACGGCTCAGATATTTCAGCATATGCCAAGTTTATGTCTACAATAGCATTCACGGATAATGTTCAGTTACAAACACAGTACTCAGATGTTGAGGCAGTGAACGAGAAGTTTTTCTTGAATGGAATTTCCAAGCGTTTCCTGGATGTGGAGGGATTTGCAAAGAAGCTTACTAAGGAAAACAAACAGAAAGCACATGAGTTGGCCAAATACATCGAACTCTGCAACAGCAAGATTACAGTCAACAATTTCTCCATCGGAGATCTTGTTCTTTTCCTTCCCATCAGAATCGATGGAGCCAGTGACCAGGAAGATGCACCATGGACCGCATTCAATATCGATTCTCCGAACTACTTATTAGATCCGCTGAACAAGAATGCCAACTCTAATCAAGAGTGGGTTGTCAATCGTGTGAAGCAAATTGTCGAGCATGAGGTTACTCAAGATACAGAAAATGACAGACAAGAGAATCCGTTTGCGTTGGGTGTTGGTAGCACCTGGTTTATGATATATACAACATGATTCTAGTCTATTGAGGTGTCTGGTGTTCTACAATGGTTTATTCCGGAGCATTGTTGAACAAGTACGACACACTCTCTCCGTTATGCAATCGACGAATGGCCTCGGCCAATGTGCCGCTAACATCGAGCAACTCCAACTTAGGACACCGCTCCAACTTGTCCTGCAATGGCAAGGTGTTTGTGCACACGATCTTATCGAGTTTCGACAGGTTCAACTTGTCGATGGCATTTGCGGAGAAGATACCATGAGTAACAATGGCAACCACCTTCTGAGCACCGTTTTCTAACAAAACGTCTGCAGCTTTGCAGAGTGTTCCACATGTGTCCGCAATATCGTCAATGAGCAAGCAGACCTTGTTGGCAACATCTCCAACCAAAACCATCTTGGAGACCTCGTTGGCCTTTTGTCTTTCCTTGTGAATTAAGGCAAATTGCACGTCCAACTTATCTGCGATGTATGCCACTCTTTTAGCTCCTCCAGCGTCTGGCGACACTATAGTCATCAGCTCTCCTAGGTAGTTGTCAGTGATATATCTCAACACCGTTGGTTCAGCGTACAAGTTATCAACAGGGACACGGAAAAAACCCTGGATTTGCGACGCATGCAAATCCATAGTGATGATGTGATTAGCACCGGCTGTCTGCAACAAGTTGGCGATCAACTTGGCTGTGATGGGAGCTCTTGACTTGTCTTTCTTGTCCTGTCTCGCATATGGAAAGTTTGGAATCACTGCGGTGATTCGACGGGCACCTCCTCTTCTAACAGCATTTATGAGAAGAAGGAGCTCCATTAGGACATCGTTGATGTTGTCTTCGCCCACGCCCGTCTGCATGATGTAGACATCTTCGTCACGGACAGATTCTCCAACAGCCACAGAGGTTTCACGGTTACTGTATTGAAAAGCACCGACCTTTGCCACAGAAATACCCAAACGGGCAGCTATTAAGTCTGAAAGTTGTCTGTGGGAGTTTCCTGTGACTAGTTTGATCGAGTTTGAATTGGCAGCCATTGGGGATGATGTAGGCGATGGAGATAATTTTTGATGTGGGGGCGCACGTGAGCTGGAGTCGAGTGTACATAGTATAAAAAGAGCACATTAATTACATTGGATCATTTGCTATTTTTTTTTTTTTCTCCACTTTCTTTTTTCTACTGTCTAGAGTATTCTCTGCTTACTTCTCTCTTCCTATGGTGTGTATTATGCCAGTCCTTCAGGACTAAATATGCAGTTATGTAAAAGAACCCATCGCTGTCTATCCAAGACTAAAGCAATTTGTAACTTCTTACAAGTCGGTGACACAGCCCTTGGAGGCATCGCTCACCAAGAGAGAGTACTTTCTCAAAGTACCTCTTGGGTATCTTGGAGCAGGAGGAGTCCACAACTTTCTTCTCTCTGCCAAGATGGACTCATCAACCAACAAATCAATCTTATTGTTCTCAGCATCAATAACAATCTCGTCTCCATCGTGAACCAAGGCGATTGGACCTCCCTCGGCAGCCTCAGGCACAATGTGACCAATCAAGAAACCGTGGGAACCTCCAGAGAATCTACCGTCGGTCAACAAAGCCACATCTTTACCTAAACCGTAACCCATCAATGCAGACGATGGCTTCAACATCTCTGGCATACCTGGACCACCCTTAGGACCTTCGTATCTGATGACACAGACAGTCTTCTCACCCTTCTTGATCTCGCCGTTCTCCAAAGCAGTGATGAAGGCGTGCTCCTCATCGAACACTCTTGCCTTACCCTTGAAGTAAGTACCTTCCTTACCAGTAATCTTGGCCACACACGAACCTGGAGCCAATGAACCCTTAAGAATCTGCAAGTGGCCGCTAGGCTTCAAAGGCTGTGACAATGGCATGATGATGTCCTGGCCCTTAGGAAGACCTGGCAACTCGGCCAAGTTCTCCTTAATGGTCTTACCAGTGACAGTGTACTGGTCACCATCGATCATGCCCTCAGCCAACAACATCTTCATGACAGCAGGCGTTCCACCCACATTCTGAAGGTCGGCCATCACGTACTTACCGGAAGGCTTGAAGTCGGCCAACAATGGGGTGCTGTCGGAGATTCTCTGGAAGTCGTCCACGGTGATCTCGATGTCAACAGACGAGGCAATGGCGATCATGTGCAACACAGCGTTGGTGGATCCTCCAGTGGCAATGATGTAGGTGATGGCGTTCTCGAATGCCTTCTTGGTCATGATGTCACGAGGCTTCAAGTCCAACTGCATCAAGTGCTTGATGGCCTCACCAACAGAAGCGCACTCGGCGGCCTTCTCCTTGGACACGGCTGGAGATGATGAAGAGTATGGCAAGGTCATACCCATAGCCTCGGCTGCAGATGCCATAGTGTTGGCGGTGTACATACCACCACAAGCTCCAGGACCTGGACAAGCGTTCTGAACCACGTCGATTCTCTGTTCCTCGGTGATTTGGTCAGACAAGAACTGACCGTAGGACTGGAAAGCAGAAATAATATCAATCTTGTCGGGGATGTTGGCTGTGGCTCCACAAGATGGAGAACCTGGCAAGATGGTACCTCCATAGACCATAAGAGAAGGTCTGTTGTGTCTACCCATGGCCATAAGAACACCGGGCATGTTCTTGTCACAAGATGGGATCGCGATGGAACCATCGTACATCTGGGCCATAATCAACGTCTCGAAAGAGTCAGCAATGATCTCACGAGACTGCAAAGAGAACTTCATTCCCTCGGTACCGTTGGTGATACCATCGGAAACTCCAATGGAGTTGAACTGCATACCTTTCAAGCCTGCCTTCTCCACAGAAGCCGTACATTGGTTGTTCAAATCCATCAAGTGCATGTTACATGGGTTACCACTCCACCAGACCGAACCAACTCCGATCTGGGCCTTGTCCATATCCTCAGTAGAGAATCCGGTGGCATACAACATGGCCTGAGATGCACCTTGAGACTTGTCCTGGGTGACGATAGAAGAATACTTGTTCAAAGTTTTTTCATATTTGGCAGCCGAAACAGAGAAGTTTCTTGCCTGCGCAAGTACATGTTTTCTTGCGGCGAAAAGACTCATTGTAGTGGTTTCAAAGTTTGAGTCGGAGAGACTTTTTTTTTTTTCAGTGAGTCAACCGTTTTTGGCTCATTCCGGTACCGGGGAAAGCCAGTGCTCTTTTGCGGAACGGCCTGCCAATGAAGTTGAGCGGAAAGGTAACTTTATTTGTCACGTGATGAAGATCGGGTCGCATAACGTGATCCTACATCATGTGCTTGGGGTACTAATTATCAACTTCTACGAAATGTCAATTATTGATGGCAGATTTTGCCTTCGATTTTTGTGATACTATATCAATCGTTTGATTTCAATAATAATATCAGTTTTGGAAGATAAGAGGACTCAACCTATTGATTTTGGTTCCTTTTTTCTGTCATTGAGTCATAAAATGATGTCCTCTGAAAACTAGATGTAATGATCATCAAATTTCCACATTGAAACTAAATCTTGATTCTTGCCAATGGACAAAATTGATAAGAGCCCATTGTTATGAGATCCATACTTCAGAAGTGCATCTCTC
>Ga0160505_100317_pt1 | contig 31011 bp, 15 predicted proteins | sample DIDeMG_FD_108225 | JGI IMG/M metagenome (GOLD analysis project Ga0160505, IMG submission 108225) | Enriched chicken feces microbial communities from UW Madison campus, WI, USA - DID2874_E49_Stillage MG | ecosystem: Host-associated > Birds > Digestive system > Large intestine > Fecal ... | reverse complement strand
CTGCTGTTGTTGTTGTTGCTGCTGTTGCTGCTGGTGGTGGAGGTGAAGGTGTGGTTGTTGTTGGTGGCTCAAAGCGGCAGCGGCAGCGTTAGCCGTATCGGCATCAGAAACCAAAGAGGCAGCAGCGGCAACAGCAGCATCATCCTCGTCCTTGGTAGATGATTCGTTGCCGGCGTAAGACGACTGGTCACCCAACAATTCGGAATCAATGGCGATGTCCTCTTTTTTGGAATCATCGAGCTTGGTCTTCTTGGAGTCTCCGTATGGGGACATGTTTTCTCTCTTGTTAGCCATAATTTAAGGGATGAGGGAGGAAAAAAAATGGACGGCTAAGCAGACAAGCAATTGAACAGGAGAACTTTAATTAGATTGAAGTTCCGAATGTATGAAGCTATGTGGCTTAATTTTTTTTTTTTTTGCAGACTATCTGTTATCAAAACGTGATTATATCAACGTGATTAGAAAGACTTGTTGTGGATAAGGTCACGAGTATGTGTTCACATGGTGGAATTCAGGTGATGTTTTCGCACGAGATGGGGTTACCCGGCAAGAGGAACACGCAAACGGAAAAAGCAATGAATAGAGTGTGGAAAAAGTGAGGAAAATGAGACGAACTTGAAGTAAAATAACATGAGGAGAAAAGACTTTGAGAGGAGGAGATAAATTGTCAATGTAATTTTGAATAGGAATAGATTGAGTTAAATTTTCAAAGAAAAAGAACAAAAGAAAAAAGTAAACCGAAGGAAAGAAGAGATTATGAAGATAAAAAGTTATGAATTCAAGTTAGAAAGTTTGTAAACAAAAGTAAAATGCTGGACAAATCTCAATGTCAATTTCCAATTCTTTCTCAAATTCAAGCAATGCTACATACAATGATCTCAGCATTGCCTCGCGTATTTCCTGAACTTTCCTGATTCTCCCGCCCTGACCCGGTGGTCGGGTTCCTTCTAAGCGCATACCATTCGGAAAGGTGGTGCTATGTCCTGGATAATGTACCACCCTTCCTCCACTGATCGGGCCGCATTGGACACTCCCTATCTCACCCCCTTACTGGATAATCCAATATTGTGTAATGGAGGGCGAAATCGTGATATGCCTCTCTTAACTGATACTCGCAACTTGAGGGGTCGTCCAGGATTTCCGGCCCCGTAAGTGCATAGTAATATGATTATGCGCTTAGGAGGAGGTTCGCACCCGAACTCACCCAGGTAGTATGCGCTAGTGAGTGGCCTCATGGCACTATGTGGTGAGAAATATGCGCTTACGCAAACTCATCATGCCACCTTCGGAGTTTGACTTTCCATTCGCTTCACCGTATAAAAAGGAGTCCACAAGGCCATAAGTGTCGATCCCTATCAAAAAACACAAAAACATAAAACACTAAAACATCATGGCTGAAATTTCTTTGGGTAGATATCTTTTCGAAAGATTGAACCAACTTCGCGTTCAAACCATCTTCGGTCTTCCTGGTGACTTCAACTTGTCTCTTCTTGACAAGGTCTACGAGGTCGATGGCATGAGATGGGCTGGTAACGCCAACGAATTGAATGCTGCTTACGCTGCTGACGGTTATTCCAGAGTCAAGGGTTTGGCTTGTCTTATCACCACTTTTGGTGTTGGTGAGTTGTCTGCTTTGAACGGTGTTGGTGGTTCTTACGCTGAGCACGTTGGTATGTTGCACGTTGTCGGTGTTCCATCTATCTCTTCTCAGGCTAAGCAATTGTTGTTGCACCACACCTTGGGTAACGGTGACTTCACCGTTTTCCACAGAATGTCTAACAACATCTCTCAGACCACTGCTTTCATCTCCGACATCAACTCTGCTCCTTCTGAGATTGACAGATGCATCAGAGAGGCTTACGTCCACCAGAGACCTGTTTACGTTGGTTTGCCAGCTAACTTGGTCGACTTGAACGTCCCAGCTTCCTTGTTGGACACTCCAATTGACTTGTCCTTGAAGCAAAACGACCCAGATGCTCAGACTGAGGTCATTGAGACCGTTTTGGACTTGGTCTCTCAGGCTAAGAACCCAGTCATCTTGGTGGATGCCTGTGCTTCCAGACACGACTGTAGAGCTGAGGTTGCTCAGTTGATCGATGCAACCAACTTCCCAGTGTTTGTCACTCCAATGGGTAAGTCCACCGTCAACGAGTCTCACCCAAGATTCGGAGGTGTATACGTCGGTTCCTTGTCTGAGCCAGCTGTCAAGGAGGCTGTCGAGTCTGCTGACTTGGTGTTGTCTGTCGGTGCTTTGTTGTCTGACTTCAACACCGGTTCTTTCTCTTACTCCTACAAGACCAAGAACATTGTCGAGTTCCACTCTGACTACACTAAAATCAGACAGGCCACCTTCCCAGGTGTCCAGATGAAGGAGGCTTTGCAAAACTTGTTGGCTGGCATTGGCTCCAGAGTGTCTAACTACACTCCAGTTCCAGTTCCTCAGAAGAGAGTGGTGCCTTCTCCAGGTGACAATGCACCAATTTCCCAGGAGTGGTTGTGGTCCAGAGTTTCCTCCTGGTTCAGAGAGGGTGATATTATCATCACTGAGACCGGTACCTCTGCCTTCGGTATTGTCCAGTCCTACTTCCCAGACAACTGTATTGGTATTTCGCAGGTGTTGTGGGGTTCCATTGGTTTCACTGTTGGTGCCACCTGCGGTGCTGTCATGGCTGCTCAGGAGATCGACCCAAAGAAGAGAGTTATCTTGTTCGTTGGTGATGGTTCCTTGCAATTGACTGTCCAGGAAATCTCCACCATGGTTAAGTGGGAGACCACTCCATACTTGTTCGTGTTGAACAACGACGGTTACACCATTGAGAGATTGATTCACGGTGAGACTGCCACTTACAACGACATCCAGCCATGGGACAACTTGGCTTTGTTGCCACTCTTCAAGTCTAAGGACTACGAGACCACCAGAGTTTCTACCGTTGCTGAAATCGACAGCTTGTTCAACAATGCTGCCTTCAACGAGAACTCCAGAATCAGAATGATTGAGGTGATGTTGCCAAAGATGGATGCACCAATGAACTTGGTGAAGCAGGCCGAATTCTCGTCCAAGACCAACGCTGAAAACTAATCAGGAATTAATAGAACGCAATAAATGAATACAGTGACTTTTTCGCACCCATAGAATAGTTCAGAAATATTGAAGAATAGTGTAGAATGTTATTCCCCTGAGAACAACAATTGATATATCTCTTCAAAAAGGACATTTGGATTCTTCGACATTTGGCCTGGGCTGATAGTTTATGAACTTCTTTCGGGAAACGAAAATATGACCTCAAATGTATCATCATGTTGGTCAATAAAGCTTAACGGAAACAGACTTTGGTTGTTGAATTATTTGTAGAGTCTGATTCATTCAATTCGTTGCATGCTCTGTATTTGCTTTTCTATTATCTTCTTTATTTTTATTTTTTAGTTTTTCGATTATCATTTGTTCAAACTTATGTAAGAAGTGTATTGTGCGAGTGAAGAAAATTGGCTCACAAAATACGAACTGACTCAAATACATGCGTGAAAAATCCAAAAAGTACCTTAAGGTCACCGAAACGCCAAATTCTCTAAACTAATACTCCAAGTTTACAATGGTCAATCAGCCACCGAATTCACTACAAGAATCAACTAAATACACCCCCTATCTCCGAATCTCCCATAACCTCACTCGGATCCGTTTTCGGCCGACATATAAAGCCACAGTAACGACTCACTTCATTTCACTCCACGATCGATAGGAAACGGAAACCACCTGAATGTTGCTTCCTCTTCTGCGAGTTTCGAGGAGTGGCGCACTTCGGCACGTCTCACTTCTCAGGACCTTCGCCGTTCGTCCAGCGGCTCTGATTCCTGTGGTCCCCAAACTTCCCAAAAGATGGTCCAATGTGAAACCAATTGCCCTAACTTTCACAAGATTGGCTTCAAATACCCCCGAACAGCCAGATGCTCACGGAAAGAAGGACTCGTCCACTTATTTATTTGGGCGGCAAATCTCTACTTCTCAAGTGAAGATGCTCCGGTCGCTCTTGGCTACGATTTGGCCCAAGGATAATCGGGCGTTCAAAGTCAGAGTGGTGGTAGCTCTTCTGCTCTTGATAGGCTCTAAGCTCTTGAACGTCCAGGTGCCCTTTTTCTTCAAGAGCATCATTGATGAAATGAATATTGAATGGGCTGAACAATTGGGTACCATAGGAACAGTCATGGGTACGTTAATTCTAGCATATGGAGGAGCCAGGTTTGGAGCAGTGTTGTTCGGAGAGCTCCGTAACGCTGTGTTTGCGTCGGTTTCCCAACTGGCTATTAAAAGAGTGGCCAACAATACATTCAGGCATCTTTTGGACATGGATCTCCAGTTCCACCTACTGCGACAAACTGGTGGGTTGACTCGGGCAATTGACCGAGGAACAAAAGGTATTAGTTATGTGTTGAGTGCTATGGTGTTTCACATTATACCCATCACATTTGAAATTTCCGTGGTGTGTGGTATCTTGACCTATAACTATGGCCTCCAATTCGCAGCAGTCACTTTATTGACAATGGCAGCGTATTCCGTGTTCACCATCCGCACAACCGCTTGGAGAACGGGATTCCGTCGTCAAGCAAACAATGCAGACAACCAGGCTGCTTCGGTGGCTCTTGACTCGTTGATTAACTATGAGTCAGTCAAGTACTTCAACAATGAGGCATTTCAGTGCTCCAAATACAATGAGTCGCTTACCAAGTACGAACAGGCCTCCATTAAGGTTGCAACGTCATTGGCATTCCTTAACGCGGGCCAGAACCTCATTTTCACCCTGGCTCTCACGGCCATGATGTACATGGGATGCCAAGGTGTTTCCACTGGTGCCCTCAGTGTGGGTGACTTGGTTTTGATCAACCAGTTGGTGTTCCAATTGCTGGTTCCTTTGAATTTCTTGGGATCTGTTTACCGTGAACTCAAGCAGTCGTTGCTCGACATGGAGAACTTGTTCCAGCTCCAGAACTACGATGTGGTGATTAAGCAGGCTCCAAATGCACCTCTATTGGCACTCAGTCCAATCAAACCAGGAGAGATCAGATTTGAGAACGTCACATTCGGGTACCATCCCGATAGACCTATTCTTAGAAACGTCTCATTTACTATTCCTGCTGGCGAAAGAGTGGCTATTGTTGGACCTTCTGGCCTGGGCAAGTCCACCATTTTGAAGTTGGTGTTCAGATTCTACGACGTGACGTCAGGCCGCATCTTGATCGATGGCCAGGACATCTCAAAGGTGAACTTGGAGTCGTTGCGGAGAGCCATTGGAGTGGTGCCTCAAGAGACACCGCTTTTCAACGACACCATCTTGGAGAATATTCGCTACGGTCGCTTGACTGCAAGCAATTCAGAAATCTACTCGGCAATTGAGAAGGTGCAGCTCGATAAGTTGATCAAAGAGCTTCCGGAAGGTACGAACACTATCGTAGGAGAGCGGGGCCTCATGATTTCCGGGGGAGAAAAGCAGCGATTGGCAATTGCGCGTGTGCTTTTGAAACAGTCGTCAGTGATGTTCTTTGACGAGGCAACTAGTGCACTCGACACGCACACAGAACAGGCGTTGCTTCGCACATTGCGCAATGTGTTTAGAGAAAATCGTTCTACAAATGTTCTGATCGCGCACAGGCTTCGAACAATCGCTGATAGCGACAAGATTATTGTGCTTAACAAGGGAGCCGTACAAGAGGAGGGTACGCACCAGAGTTTACTCCACACACCAGGATCGCTTTATGGTGAATTATGGAATATCCAAGAAAACTTGGACTTGGAGGCCGAGTTGAAGGCAGGAGAGGATCAGCAACCCGAGGAAGTTCCAGAGAAGGCGAAATAGGCCAGTACCGTAAGTCTGATGTCGAAACGAACCTATGGACTAACGTGCATCGGATGCTGGTTCAAGCGTCACATTAACCACTATAGGGTTTCATTAATTATTTCTCCCTGTTCGTATCACATGGAGTAGATGTAGTTCATATAGACCATATAGCCGTTCATACATACCATCTAGTTCGCATATACATTGCATGTACTGCCTGGATAACGATCGAGTTACTTGAGTTGAATACAACACAACAATCCCGTCATTTGAGTCATTTCATCCTTAGCACATGACTCACATCTACACCTCCACATATCGACACAATCTTGTTTTCATACAACTCAAAAAATTTCTCACATAATCTTTTGAAAAATTGATTCGACAAGCCATGTGATAACAAGTTGCAGGTCAGACATCTTACTCGTAAGTTGTATATCCACCTCACATCCATCTCCTATCCATCTCACTTCCTATTTTGTTTAATAACCCCTTATACTGAACCCCTATACCCGCAATCGCAAATGAAATTGGAGATTTTCACTGGTGCTTGCAAAGCCGTACGGTGACAAGGGTCAGATGACCAAATGACAAATGCGAGCATTAGCGCTTTACAGCGTGCATGGTGCAAGTTACCCGTCACCAACAGTCAACGGGAAGAAAATATGTACTACAAATTAAAGAACCTTGTCAACAGCGAAAAAGCACTACTACCTTGTCTAGCTATTTAGTGCAACGTTGCAATTGACAAATTGGACCAATCGGACCGACCGTACGACGATCCGGGATTTTCACCAATGGGGAATGAGATGCATATTGCACACAAGGTGAGGATATTTTTTTTTTTTTTTGTTTATTGTGTTTATTGTGTTCCGCACCATGTTGGGGCTCCTTCTGTTTCGGTAGGTCGTTTTCGACTAAAACACATTATTTTGTCAATTCCTTACCGCAAGAAAATCCCCCACCATAATAATCCCCTTTACCATATCAACCATTTATGGCTGTCCTAGGTGAGAATTTCCTAAGGTTTCATAGGAGCATTCTACGCAAGAAAGAATCCCGAGTTTCACTATCAAATGACATCTCAATATGACAACTCCAGGTCGCACTCCTAAAAAGCGACACTGAAAGGTACAAGACGCCTTAACACACTCTAAAAGGCACAAGACGTCTTAACAATTTGAACGGTGTAAAGTGTCTCGCAGCCTATCAACTGTGGTCCTCGCAAAAACTCGGGCTAACCGAACCAATTAGAATTGTCTCGGAAGGTTCCATACCTAATGAAATAGGGGACGCACTCCCCTATGAAAATCGTACATGGGGCCTAGACTAGATCGTAGTGTACCTTAGTATCAAATCTTTAAATGCGCAGCCTGTAGGGTGGTCTTAGTTATGCAACCTTTTAGATTGTCACCTGCCTGAAGGAGGCTATTTAGTTGAGACAATTCCGCACCGAATTTGCTCCATTGGTGAAAACTCAGAACCTCAAAACATCTCATGCTTGCTGCCAGACCTCCAGCAAGATCGAAACCGGCTGGCCGGTCGCAGTCTGTGTCTTCAGTCGAGCTGAAAAAACCAGTGGACATTGACCGTTGTGATCGCATCGCACATGGAATCTTGAAAGCTGTTAACAAAAACGGTGACAACCGTCGCATGCTGTGGGAACTATAACTTACTTTTAAGCTATGGGCACTTTTTAGCTATGAGTACTTTTTAGCTATGGGCAGTTCTATCCGGGGCTATTTATACAATTGAACCTGCCAATGTTTTATAGATTGAAACTTCAATTCTTTTACCTCATTTACAGTTTTCGTCTGTTGTTATGTTGATCTTCTTTTCCTTCTCCTGTTTAGTTATATACTAATATTATTTACATGTTAAGTGCGAATACTACTGCGTCATAGTGCTCGGCAATATACCTCTTCTCCTTGTTTTCTGCCTCGACATTCTCCCATCTTTCCCTAAGTCCGTGTGGAGGGAGTGATTTCAGCTTCTCCTCGACAAACTGTTCCACGCTATTGCGCTTATACTGCATCACCTCTCCAAGCACAAGTCTGGAAATGTTTCCCACCGTGATGCCGATCTGCTTCGACCAATCGGATCCTTTACGTAATGACCGCTTCACCCATTGATCGTAGTTCACTCGGTACCAAGCCCAAAGCTTCTCCTTGATAGTCAGACTATGGTGGTATTTGAACCCGATAAGTGCCAACTCGATCAACTTGGAGTCGATGTTGTTGCTAACAAAGTGCAATGTCTTGCCGAGGAGATCGTCTTTGATGCTGAATCCAAGTGATGCCACTGCTGCTGTTTGAAGCTCTTGTGCGCTTGCATTGGTGTGCTTCAAGTAGGAAACATCTGCGTTCTTCACAAGGTTGAGAATCTGCTTGTACTCTTGCATTTGGGCATGTGCCATAGTCACATTGAACACGCTGCCTAAGATCTCTCTAGGAATAAACTTCTGCGCTGTTCCACCATTGACAAAATTCTTGTACAACTTTTTGCACACATCTTGACTTTCTTTGCTGTCGATCCCGAGCTGGAGAACAACGCCTCTGACCTCGTACTCAATTGGGTTGTACGAGCTGTCTTTCAACAGGAGAACAGTATTCCATCCTCCAATCTTGTGAAATAACTTGGCACTGAAATTATCCTGCCACTTCTCGAACTTCTCATAGTCGCTGAAATGCACAAACGTGACGTTAATCTCCTCTAAGTATCCCAACAAGATTTTCAAAACTTCGAAGTCAAGTTTCCACAGTTGCCCAACAACAACATTGCAAATAGAGAGAATCATGAGTATGGCATTGGATCCATAGAATTCGGAATTCTTTTTGGGGACCCGCTGGCCCAAAATCTTTCCATAGTCATTGATTATACCAATTATCTCCAAGGATGATAAATTGTTGGCCGAGATGTGTTCAAGAAGTGAGTCTTGCAATGTACTGTCATAGGCAACAGAATAGTAGAACTGTCTGTCTGCATTCAAGGTGACAAGTTGATTGGGAGGAATATCGAGCTCGATGGACCGATCGGTGAGCATTAAGTTCGCATATTTAATCTTTCCATCATCACCAAGAAGCTTCAATGCCAACGGCACATGGAATGGCTGGTTCTCAATTTGGACATTTTCGTCTTCTGCATCAACCAAATATTGGTTCTGAACAATTTGGAGTTTATTGTTATCCGTCTTGGCAGTCAAAAGTGGGTACCCATTGTATTGGATCCAGGAGTGAACGAAACTCAAGAGATCAATAGAGAAATCTTCGTTTAAAACGTTCCACATTTGGAACGGTTTGATGGTCTTAAATTTAAAGGCTTCAAAGACCTTCTTGAAAGAGTCAAAGAAAGGTTGCAAAGAATTTGCCTGTTTTTCTAGTTGAAACAATGAGCCGATCATATTAAGCAAAACCATTCCTTTATCATAGGCATGTTTCTCAAAAATGGAGTTCGTCCTAGATTCCAAATCAATTTTCAACAGTCCCATATGTTCGTGGAAACTTGGCATGGAGTTGGCCAATGAACAATCAGAGTTCTTCAAAGTTTCAAGTTCGAACACTTTATCCAACTTATAATTCAGGGCGTCTGTAGGTTCAATTCCTGCCAAGGATAACACATAGTTACCGACCCAGGTTGCAAATGCTTCAACTAACCACATCCACTTGTAATCATCAAATGAGATCAAGTTTCCAATCCATTGGTGGGTCAATTGGTGCGAGATCAATTGTCTCAATTGAAGTTTATCACTTTCATCGGCAGTAATTTCATTCAACAAAAGAGAATCTCTAATAACAGTAACCATTCCCCAGTTTTCCATCACCCAGTCACTCAAGAAGGGAAGCGCAACAAGGTCGAATTTATCAAGAGGGTAATCTTCTCCGAAAAGAGTGACAAAACGAGGAAGGAGATCAGTAGCCACCTTTAAAGCATATGTGGCTCTAGTACTATCACCTTTTGTAACGAAGATTCTCACAGGGATGTTGCTTTCAGTAGATTGCACACATTCAAAATCTCCAATGACAAAACCAAAGACTGATGGAGAAATTGGGGGAGTCTGCTTAAATTCGAATACGGATTCGTCAGTCATATCGACGATCGTGGACTTATCCAAAGCTCCATTGGAAATCACCTTGAACGCCGATTTTGTTGTGATAGTGAGTTTAACAGGCACTTTCAGAATACTCTCATCAATGACAGGGAAGATGGCCCGACAACCAAATGGCTGAGAGTGGGTGGCAATGACGTAGTTGTCGGATTTTCCTTCCAAGGAATCGGAGTAATTGGTCTTGAAAACTCCATAGGTCTCATCACGGAATGTCTTGATAGCAGTAACCGAGGCCATGAATGTGAGCTCAAGACGAGGGTCATTCTGAATGATCTCAGCTGCCTCAATGTCCGCAGACAACGTGACAATCTGAGCAGCTCTGGAGTATGAGACGGTCAATTTCTGTTCCACAGTACCATATTTCAAAGTTGCTCTCGTAATGACGATTTTGTTGCAATGGAGAGACACGGAAAAGTCGGACTTTGGTACCAGGCATAACGGGTTTTCAACCAATGATGCAACAAGAGTACCCACGAAGTTGGGTTTTAAGTGGTCGATTTTGAGTGACAAGTCATAAAGCAGTGGAACCAAAGGATTGGATAGAATAAGCGACGGGGTTGAGACCGCATCAGATTGAACCATTTTGGTTTGGTATCATGGTAGTGGAAAAATTTTGGAGCACGCGAGCAGTATCACGTGACATTAAAAGAGTAGTTGGTGGAACTTTTGATGTGAGGGATGGATGAAGGTTTTCAAGAAGGAAGATGAGTAAGGCGAAGAACGAGAAACACGAGAAAGAAAAGTTGAATAAAGAGAGGAAAATTGCATTGAAATAAGCGGAGACAAAGATCCTAAAATTAATCAATAACAATAATTGAAGAAAAGAATCCACCGATGGAGACATGGAAAGGCAGTGTCAAATGAGATCACCTACCCATCGTCACAACTGGACAAAGAAATGTTGATGAAACACGACCTAAAGGGTAAGAAAAGAAGGCTGGGCATAAAAGGCAAGAACGATTCGAAAATGCAAAAAGAAAATAAAACAAAAAATAAGTGCACTAAAAACACGAATGACACCAAAAACGTCTTTCCTTGGTCCACTATATGAGCCATAATGACATGACCGAACAAAAGTGAAAGAATACCCGCTTGACGAGAAACAACAGCATTCAACCAAAGCAATCGAGAACAAAAACAAAAATAGTCCCGCCAGCCACGCCATGTGGCGGTGCAGTATTGACGGAAATTCCACGGAAGCGATGAGGTAAAACATGTGAGATAGGCGCGGCTGAAGAAGTAGTGAGAAAGAGACGGAATGAGGGTAACCATGAACAAAAAAGTTAGGTCTCAAAAAAAGCGAAAACAGGAAACAAACTAGAAAAAGGAAAACAGTAAAAAAAAAAAAAAAACGCCAATCTTTCTGATCCATCATAAATCAACCCAACTCATCTACCTTTTGCCAATCATATCCAGAATCCTATTTCGATCCCGTCCATTCCAGCTAGACTGCAGTACCCATAGCGTCTCTGTTGTGGTTACGAGAACCGCCAGTCAACATGCTGCACACAGTCCACGGCTATGGGCCAGTTCCGACATGGAAGACCAGCCAGATTGCATGACATGCTTCAATGCCAAATAGCCAGAAAAAAATGTCTGGCTGAACGGATGAAAAAAATTAAAAAAAGTTCTCCTCCCCACCCAATGGGTCCGGTAACCACCTCAATGCACCATTGACATGTGTTGTTTCGTCAAGTAATGTTTGCAGCCATTGGGTTTGTCAGTGCAGGGTCCAGAGGCTATAAACACCCAATTGTAGTGACGAGGCAAGAAGCGCAAAAAAAAGACAGAGAAACGAGGCAAAAAAGAGAAAATAAGTAATGCCCATCAATTACAAACAATTCCAAGCAGCCCATACCATTTCGATTCTATTCATTGAAACATCGGTAGACACTTGAAACCCGTCTCTGGCATGAAAGCCACATTGTAGCTGTGGGACAAGACTCAGGCCCTGATAACACGGTAACAAAAAATTAATCACTCCTCCTGCACTGTCTGTCAAGTATAAATAGTGCCATCACTGCCCACCGTCACCCAGCCACCATTACTTTTCTTTTTAGCTACAATGGGTATCAAAGACAAGGTTAAAAGAGCTTCCAAGATCTTCTCATCTGATTCCAAGGAGAACTTGACTGAGACTACTGCCGCTCCAGAGGCAACCACTACTGACGCTAAGGACGCCACTGCAACGGAGGGAGAGGCTGCCGAGGCAGTTGCTGAGCCAGTTGTTACTGAACCAGTCGTGGCCACCTCCGCCGAGGATGCCGCCCCAGTTGAGACTGCTGAGCCAGTGGTTGTTGAGCCAGTTGTTGAAACCACTGACGCCCCAGTGGAATCTACTGATGCCGCCGTTCCTGCTGACGCTGCAGTTGAGCCAGCCGCTGCCACCGACGACACCACCAAGGGCAAGGATGCCATCCAGGAGGTGAAGAAATCTGCCGACACCAAGGAGAAGAAGACAGACTTTTTCAAGAAGTTGTTGCTTAAGTTCAAGAAGACTCCATCTGCTACTGCTTAAAAGTGGTACTAAGTAATTGACTATTTAGCTGTTTTAGCCGCGTTGAATGTTTTAGCTGGTTTAGCTTTAGCTATTTGGTGGCTACTTAGCTGAATGGGCAAATATGGTTCTCAGATATTTCTATTACTAATTGCCCACAGCTTCCTACACTGGTCTGTTTAATTGTTTCTGCCCGCGGGGGCCATAATTGATAATAATAATATACTTTATTTCTTAGACATTGCAAGTGGGAGGGCTAGCCCTAGTTACCCCGGCACGGGGCTCGCAACTCAAAACATCATGCGACCTATCCCTAGTATCCCCTGGAATGGTCACTAACCACCGAGGGAACAATTGAAGTAATTTTTTTCATTTTTAAAGGGTTGGCCATTTGGTATTCTGCTGAGCGTACAGTGCGCATCCACATGCCCACTCACTGGTTTCTTTTCTCTTATATGGGTGCGAATTCGCACTGGTTACTCACCCTGCTAGAAAAATGATTAGTATTTCTAATCACAACTCGTCCTGTCAGGGCCACTACTGCGGTCCATTCACGTCTTACTATCCAGTTGAGGGGTTGACTTTATTCAGTCCCCCCATGGATTCCACGGTTCAAGTGTGGATCAAGGGCTAATTAATCCCGTTGTGGTTGTGCACCAAACTTCCGCACTCTCTTGGTCATGACCATTGACACAATATTTTCTGTAGTGGATCAGACATCAGTAAACAACACCTGGGCATTCAACTTCTTGAATGTGAAGATCTAGAAGAGTAAACGAAAATTTATGGACTTATTTACTATTTACATTTTGCTCTTCCCCACTTGTTGCTTTGCTCATACTATTTTACACGTTGTTCATTATGATTCTTACGTTGTTGCTCATGTTGGTCACACATTTGCTCACTTTAGGCATTACTCTCTTCGTCTTATCGTTAACGGAAATCAGTCCGGACTTCCAGCTGGCTTCATATCACGTGTCGGACCTCCGAGCCTCTTACCCATCTTCAAGTACCACGCTATCCAATTAATACAAATATGAACGATCTCCCGCTTCTATCAATATTGTCATTGATTTTACTTTTTCTTCTGCTCCTGTTTCATTCCCGATTCATTCGCAAACTCCACAACTTTGCCATCCCCAGTTGTCGTGCGCAAACCGAGTCACCTTGCTTTTACGCTCGGCTCTGTGAACCTCCAACTCATTTTTTCTCCCTACATAACTAACCACTTTAAACGTCTCTGTTTGCACCCGCTAACGTCGTTTCTTCAAAGCTGAATTTGTCGCCTTTTTCATCGCATCGCCGCTTGAAATCACCTCCACCACACGCCCCCTGACTGTTTCTCGAATCTGTTTCCTTCGCGCCGTGTCTCTTGTCGCAGTGTCTTCAACTAACCTTCAACCCACTGCAACTATAAACTTGTGGCTACAGGTTCGCATCTGATTCCACAGTCTCCATATTATGAATAATAACATCCCCACGCATCATTCCACCAAGTACGATACCAAGATGATGGACTTGAGAGTTGGTAAGAAGTACCGCATCGGACGCAAGATCGGTTCGGGATCCTTTGGTGACATCTACTTGGGCACCAATATCATTTCCGGCGAGGAAGTGGCTATCAAGTTGGAAAACGTTAAGGCCAAGCACCCCCAGTTAGAGTACGAGGCCAAGGTATACAAGGCCTTGAGTGGAGGCGTTGGAATCCCATTTGTCAGATGGTATGGAACAGAGTGCGATTACAACGCCATGGTCATCGATCTCTTGGGCCCCTCTTTGGAGGATTTGTTCAATTACTGTAACAGAAAATTCACCTACAAGACGGTGTTGCTTTTGGCGGACCAGCTCATTTGCAGAATAGAATACATCCATGCTCGTTGCTTCATCCATAGAGACATCAAGCCAGATAACTTCTTGATGGGAATTGGAAGACGCGGTTCGCAAGTCAACGTTATCGATTTTGGTTTGGCCAAGAAGTACCGTGATCCTAGAACCCACTTACATATCCCTTACAGAGAGAACAAAAACTTGACTGGTACTGCAAGATATGCGTCCGTCAACACTCACTTGGGTATTGAACAGTCCAGACGAGATGACTTAGAGAGTTTGGGTTATGTTTTGATTTACTTCTGTCGTGGTTCCTTGCCCTGGCAAGGTTTGAAGGCTGCTACAAAGAGACAGAAGTATGACAGAATTATGGAGAAGAAGATGACCATCCCCAATGATGTATTGACGAAGGGATTGCCCGGCGAGTTTTTGGAGTACATGAATTACATCAAGAACTTGCGCTTCGATGACAAGCCTGATTACCCATACTTAAGAAAGTTGTTCAGAGATTTGTTCAAGAGGGAGAACTATAGATACGACTATGTTTTCGACTGGACCTTGTACAAGTTCCAGCAGGAAAGACAAAGGGAACAATTCAAAGTCGCCGATGGCCAAAATGACCTGAACCAACAGCAATCTGGCAACCAGCAAGCTCAGCAGCAAGTCATACAACAACATCCTTCAACAAACCAGCATGCAAGCATCAACCAGAAGGTTCCTCAGTCTGTGCAGCCACAATTGCACCAACAACAGCAACTCCAGCAACTGCACCCACAGATGCCCCAGACTAGACAGGTTGACCACAAGCCGTACAACGACAACATGCAGAATATTCAGTCCGGAAGATTCAATGAAGGAATTTATCACCAGCAGTATGATCAGGGTGAGCAGCAGCATGCATCGAAACCCGGAGCCAACCCAGCCTGGATTTGATGAGGATGGAATCCCTCCAGGAATTGCATTGGTGTTTTTGTCCTCTACAACATCTCCTCAATTTGCATACATCATAAATATACACTGATGGCTACTAATCGATATTGTCTGCCGCCTTAGCAGGGACGTCGCCTTTAACGGTCTCTTTGTTCTCGAGGCCGTTGTTGAAGGCGGCTCCTAAAAAGTCGAAAATATGCTTGCCTTCTTTCGTGGCTCCAGATCCCTTAAAGGTATCCAAGAATTCAAAGAATCCATGGTAAACATTCTCCTTGATCTCCTCTCCGTAAATCTTGTCGTAGATATATTTCATCTTGAAGGCATCCATCTCAGTGTTGTAACGAGAGAAATCAAGTTTGTTGTAACCCATGTCCTCCAACTTCTCGTTGTAAGTTTCGTACACTGGACATTCCAACAAAAGACCCAAAGCTGGAGCCTTAGGAATGTTGATTTTGGCAGGACCAAAACAGTCACTAATACGAGTGATAGGACATCCGGTTCTCACTACCAAAGAAGCCATACATATCATCTTTCTAATTTGATGCAACATGAAAGACTGACCATGGATCTTGATAGAAATCCACTCGGTGCCTTCAATGGTGAATGGTTCAGAGACCGAAGTTCCTTTCATGAATCTTCTAGCACTGGGGTCCTTGTAGGTTTTACCAAGAGTGAAGTTGTGGAAGTTGTGGGATCCCTCATACTGTTTCATGGCAGAACGGAACAATTCAAGCTTCTCCTTGCTCACTCTGTAGTCTCTTCTACATTCGTTTTCCACGCCTCTGATTTTTTTGACAAGCTTACCCCATTCTGTCACCTCTCCGTCTTCTCCATAGTACTCCTTCTTGGTGTCTTCGGTCACTTCAGCAGTCTTTTCAAATACCTGCTCCAACTCTTCCTGTGTCACGCCAGTCTCGACGATCCTCTCTCTGGTCGTGCTCCACCATTCGACATCAGGGTCATCTCTAAGAATTCCTGGATGCTCTTTTCTGCTTGCCTCAATTAAGTTGTATAAGCTGCTCTTAGGACGAGGAGGGAGCAAACTGTGAGTAGGTAACAAGTATTCGTAGATTCTAGACGAGCACAACTTTCTACAGTCGAAAGATCTGTTCACACGCTCAATTCCCCATACACGGATCTGGTCCGGAAGATGGCTGTTGATTTTGGCCATGATATCTTCGTCCTCAAGAATCAACTTGCACGAGACAACATTACCAGCAGCGTGGACTCCCTTGTCAGTTCTGGCAGCTCTCATGAAGCCATTCTTCTTTAAATCGGTGGAGTTCTCCTTTGAAACGGCACCAGACTCAATAAATGCTTTGAAAATTTCTGCCTCGATAGTCTTAACGTCTGGGTTGTTCTGGATCTGCATTCCGTTGTATCCACTTCCACAGTATCCAATCATCACGGCCACTTTCTTTTTGGGAAGTCTTTCAGATTTAGGAACTGGGTTGCCGTTCTCATCTAATCTTGGTTTCCATTCACTAGATGTGTTAGTATTTGCAATTTGGATTACGAAAGCATGTTGAAACTTACCTACGTATTCTTATTGTCTCTTTTCGAGAAAGGCTTGGACTTGGCTTCATTGCTTCCACCACTTTGCTTTGCCTTTTTGGAAGGAGCTGAAGCCAGCCCATTGTTTTCTGCAACCAACTCATCCGTAGGTGCTTCACGTTTTTCTTGAACCATCTCCGATGACTTCGAAATTTCTGCTCATCGAGCCAGTGGGAAATGAGTCGTGGTGTACGGGTGCCATCATAATTATCAAAGCTAACAGTGACGAGAATATCGAGATAGAAAAAGCTTTAGATAGATTTGAAGAAAAATTCTATTTGATTAATGGTTAGAAATTCAATACATCTTTTTTTCTGTTCGAATACTTGAAATTTTCCTTCTACATCCACTTATGGCCCAACGGGTAGGCAGAAACACTCCATTCTATAAAACTCAAGTAAAATTGCATTAAATTCAACGAAATGAATATTCAAACAGTATGACAAAATCAGATTGTACAAAACAATATTCATCTAGTTTGAAGTTGAAGAGTTAACCCAGTTTAACCATTCTTCATTTTGTCCTATTCTCATGTTACTCTCTCTCCAGAGACTGCACCTACCTACATCTTGCAAAAAAAAATCGAGATGAGCTAGCATCACCACCTCCAACTATCCAGCCATGAGATCATTGACAGAAGAGGAGACGAAAGTCGTGTTTGAGAAGTTGGCAAACTATATTGGAAGAAATATCACCTTCTTGATCGACAACCCCACCAACCCCCATGTATTGAGACTACAGAAAGATAGAGTATACTATGTCTCTGAGAACGTTGCCAATTTTGCCACCTCTGTCGCCAGAGACCGGTTGATGTCGCTTGGAACTTGTTTTGGTAAGTTCACCAAGACGGGAAAATTCAGATTGCATATCACATCGTTGCCCTACTTGGCCCAGTATGCCAAGTACAAGGTGTGGATTAAACCAAACGGAGAGATGCCATTTTTATACGGAAACCACGTCTTGAAGGCGCACATTGGAAGAATGTCTGAAGATATCCCTGAACACGCCGGTGTCATTGTGTTTTCCATGCATGATGTTCCTCTCGGTTTCGGAGTGTCGGCCAAGTCCACCGCTGAAACCAAAAACATGCAACCTACTGCCATTGTCGCATTCAGACAGGGAGATATTGGAGAGTACTTGAGAGAAGAAGACACCTTGTTCACTTGAGCACCATTGCATTACTCATAAATCTGTACTTTTAGCATCATATACGAGTGTTTCGGTTACGATTAGTTAAGCTTCAATATTCGTTCTTGTGACGTGATTACGTTACTTCCATTGAATGTCTATGTACATGTAGGCCCTAGAAAACCAAGTGATTGATCTTCAAAAGACTGCCTGGGTTTCCCGATGAAAGCATGTAAGATGATTGCACAAGGTTCTCGAGTTGTGCCTGTGGGTCAACACACTCCACATACTCTCCCACCTTTCTCGCACGCTTGTCTTGCAGCATCTCCTCTGTGCTCTTATAAATCTCCTTTGTAGGGTAGTCTCTAACTTGCAAAACTCCAGACTTGTCCCAGAACAGCAACAACTCTCTAGTTTGGTCCTTAGACAAGTTCTTAAGGAATAAAGGCTTGACTCCACCGTTCTTGGTCATAGTATCAGCAAAGACAGCGTCGCACTGCGTTCTTTTGTCATATGGATCGTGCTCTTGCAACTTCAAGCCAACTCTCAAAGTCTTGCATTCACCGAGATCTTTGCTCTCAGCGAGAAGAACACCACCCTTGGCAAACGAAAGTTCTCCGCTCACCAACTGCTCAATGAAGTGGCCTGCCTCAAATTGTGTGAAATGGATAGGCACCATATTGGGGTGGAAATACTTGGTGAACGCTTCAGCGATCAACGCATTGAAGTTGTCGATAGAAACAAGCACAGGGAATTTCTCTGAATGTGCCTTCAACTCTTCAACCAAGAATTTGAAAGCGGTGGAAGGACCAACAAGGCCGAAGTCGTGGTTAAGAAGAATGAAATCATACACGGTGTTCTCACCTTTCTTCAAGTTGTGCTCCACTTTCTTAGCCACGAAGCTAATATCTCTTGTCAATGGCATCTTCTTGAACACAGCTTCATTGGCAGCACGCAATTTCTTGATCCATCTCTTCGTGAACATTGGTTGTTGGTACTTTTTCATCTTTCTGTTCAAAATGTAATCACTAGAGCCTTCCACGATTCTCTCTGGAAAGTCGAGGTGAAGCAATACAACATCACCATTGTGCTGAGAAAGTGCCAAAGCTTGCGCCTGTGCAATCAAAGTAGACTTTCCAACTCCCTTCTCTCCAAGCAAACACACTCTATTATCTTTAGAGGCGCTGTCCAACTTCAGAAGAAACTGATCACGAATAGCCACGGTGTTGTCACTGACCAAAGACAAGTGGTTTCTAAAAAGCTCATGGTGCTGAGCCTTCTTGAATGATCCCAACTCCTTCAACAGTTTGTCAGTCTGTCCGTTAAATTTAACGACAGTTGACAGGATCGACTCCAACTTGTCTGCTGCCAACTCTGCGAGCTGCAAGTCGTTGAGATCCCTCGCCAAGTTCTCAAACTTCAACTGTCTGACGGCATCTTCGAATTTCAAATGGGTCATACCAGACTTCTTGACCTTTTCCTTGGTTTCCTTGGGCTTGAATCCCATTTTAACCTTCTTCTTTCCTGCTGGAGCTGCAGCGTTGACAGTAGCAGACACGGACAAATATTTGAGTGAGGACGCAAGTGATCCCACTTGTACCCTCTGGCGAACGCCAGTTCTTGCAACAGCAAATCTAAGCATGGCTTGTCAGTTAGATTCTAGGTTGTGTTTCTCTCAGTAGAATTTGGTAAAATTTTTGGCTGGAGATCACGTGCACAACCAACCAATTTCGAAGATTTAAAACAGGGAATCAAATTCTATAAGAGAGGAGACTGACGAGGATTCTATATTGATGTATAGATTCTGAAAATACTCTTGTGGATCTTGAGAAGTTTCTCTCCTATTCATTGTCCAGGTTCTAGCCTCATAGTATACTGGACCTTTACAAATGGAATCCGAACATAACTATACTTTAAAATTCCGGAACAATTCTGGCTATTTCAATCATTAGGGAACAAAAATATTGCATTGACCTTCTATTCCTATCCGGATTGACACCATCAATCCCAATTCAGCACTTTCTTTAACTCCTGGTAGCCCTAAATGGTCTGTAGTATCAGGTGCACTACCTCTACTATATGGAGAAAAAAAAATTGAGTGGGACATTGAGAAAAAAATGTGCCTCATTCTTTTGGCAACATTTTCTCCATGTTTCATCTGACTCTCAAGTCCAGTCGGCTCTCAATAGCTGGCCTATTGAGATGTCAAGTGACGCAACTCCGTGGGTACTCGAAAAAGAAAAGACAAGTTATTCGCTCTTCTCACGGGAAAACATTAGATGCTCAACCTACAGAGAAGAAATCGAAACTTTTTGCATTTGGCAACTTTGCATCGCTTCTGAAGCCACGAAGAGAAGAACTCGAGAAGTCAGAATCAACCATAGAGAAGATTGCCTCGTTTGACTCACTTCGTATTTTCCCCACTGTCAGAGCTGCTATGATCAAGGAAATCAAGCAAGGTTACAATCTCAAAAGCACTTATGTGAAAGACAAAGATGATCTCTCGATCAAGCCGTCACCAGTGCAGATTGCCGCTATTAAGAAGATTAACCAGATGCGGAAACCTCGCAAGTCTCAAGCTCACGAAACCAACAATTCCATCTTGCAAGAATTGATCGATGAGAATGAGAAGAAGAAGTTGAAGGTTTTCACAATTGCTGCTGAGACTGGCTCTGGTAAGACTTGGGCATATTTAGCATCGGTGTTCTCGAAACTTAAAGAGGATGATGCTCATTTGTTTTCCAGGAGTAAGAAATTGTACGAGGACAGCAAGCAGTACGAGACTATACGTTCGATAATTTTGCTTCCTACTCATGAATTGGTGGAACAGGTTTATAAGACTGCGCATGATGCGGCCACAATGCCATTGGATATTGAGACTGATGTGGATGCAAAGTCTTTAGCGGCCCCAGGCTTTCGCGAGTTTCTTAAGCTCCCTGAGAACCAGAATAGTTTGAACCTCAATGTGGTCAAATGGGGCTCGGGAGACTCTCATGAGAAGCTTTTCAATGCGTGTAAAAGAGGAAGAGTGGACATGCTCGTGACAACTCCTTCTAAAATTCAAGGGTTGGCCAAGTTGACGAATATTCCGCGTCAGTTCAGATTCTTCAATTTTGTGGACTACTGCGTGGTTGATGAGGCTGACACTCTCTTAGATGGTTCATGGTTCAAGGATACTGCAACGGTATTGCTGAGATTAACCAAGTTGAAAGATTTAATCATGTGTTCTGCCACCATTCCTAAGGACTTCAACAAGAGTCTAAAGACCATGTTCAAGGATGAAAGCTCGGTGATCAAGATCGTCACTCCTCTGATCCATAAAATTCCGAAGCAAATCGTTTTGAAGGTCATCGATGCAGAACAATCTCCTTATCATGGCTCAAAGACAAGATGTTTGGCACAAGCCTTGTATGCAATTCATAACGATGGAACTGAAGCTGGCTTCGTCAAGAGAATCTTGGTGTTCGTGAATGAGAAAAAAGACGTTGAGCCATTGGTTGACACGCTTTTGACCAAGTATGGACACAAGAGAACTGACATAATTGGTGTTACAGGCGGCGACTCCGCTACTGATAGAAGTGAAAAGATTGAACCTTTCATCCATAGTGCCACTCCGCTCGAGGAGGACCCGGATGGAAGCAAGATTAAGGTCTTGGTAACTACAGACTTGTTGGCTCGAGGATTGAATTTCCTGGGTATCAAGAATGTGATTTTGATGGATGTTCCCCGTAACTCTGTTGATTTGATTCATAGAGTGGGAAGAACTGGCCGGATGCGTCAGTCTGGAAGAGTTTTTGTGATTATAAACAAAAAGTCTAAGAAATCGTGGATAAAGGGATTGCCTCGTGCCATCAAGCACGGAGCAACTCTTGGTTAAATAAATTGGGTATTATGGGTATGTGTTTTTCTTTACGTTCTTGGTGATGAACAAAAAAGATTATTTTAGACGTTAGACTTCCGAAATCTATTGAGGAGAGATCTAAGATATCTGAAAACAACGCAATATTTTGGTTGAGAATTTGTCAACTAACAAATTTAGGTCACTGCTAAGCATCTTGATGACGCCTTCAGCAAATGGTATGTTAACAATTTCTTTCTATGCATTTATGATGAACATACTTGATTTTTTGAACGCTTGACTTCCGAAAACTATTGAGGATACCGTCTTGTTTTTAACATTATCTGATCATGCATTTTTTCCATGTCTTATTGGACATAATACTAACTTACTCAGGTTATTTTGTACATATCGTGGCACTTCATGTAAATATAGGCTGGATTTTTAATTGTGCCCCCATGTAGCAACTTTCCTGGACCAACTTTATCCTACCACCTCAAACCATGGTGTTCAGGACTATACAACCAGGGCAAAGCAACATGAAGTTCTTGTACTACTGTGATTGGCTTGGCCAACCACTTCCGAGAACTGCGAACATCGGTAATTTTTAAATGGTAGAGTGTAGGACCACACTGAGGGGTATTTTCTTTTTTATTTTTTTATCTCCAGAATGGGTTGTCATTTTGTAGATCACAGTATTGGTTGTAGATAAGATCAAACTTTCGCAACTAAAAAAATTCCCTTCCAAAATAGCAACAGGTCACGTGCACAGAATGACTCGAAAGAATAAGAAGTGGAGATACTGAGTAAGCATGCATCTTGGCTTTAGTCGACAACTTATACCCAGAACTAGACTTTTGACCAGACAATTGTCCACAGAAGTTTCTAATTTAGCACATAATCGAGCAAAGTACTACAAAATGGCCAGCAAAAGTATTTCGGGTGTCCCGTCTGCCGAGGATGACATCTATTTTGGTAAAGAAGTGGTGAATCGAGTGTCTTTCCTTAGAGAAGATTCGGAGTTTATCAGCAACTCTGCTTTCCATCCATCGACTCGGTTCATTTTCTATAATGACGGCAATCCTTTGGTCAACAAAGAGGCAAAGGAAAAGCTCGTCATCTTAACTAATGGTAGCAACCAATTGACAAATGTGGAAGGCGATAGTGTGGCAGGCACATCTGTCGGGTTGCTTGGTAATGAAGCGTGGAAGAGCATCTTGGATACATGGACCAATGATAACAAGGAGCAGCTTGCCAGTTTGAGAGATGACAACAAGCCTACGTTCTTATTTCTCGGTCTCAAGGACGAAAGTGTGGGGCTTGACTTGCGTAAATTGAAGTGCGAGGACACTGACAGCTATTTGGACCACCAGGGTAGATATTTCGGTATTCCATACTTTGGTATCGACTTGACCAACTCCCCGCAGGTGGTGGAGCTTATCAAGGAGCATATCGTTGATAATAATGTGGAGGTGGACATCAAGAACTTGTTCTTCACACATTCGAGAAAGCACACGCTAGGCTTCAGTAGCGATGAGTCTGCATTGTTCAGTCATGGAAAAATGTACTTTGATTGGCTAGGAAGAAACAGGTTCTGTCCTGGTTGTGGATCGAAGGTGATCCCCGTGCACGCTGGAGGTAAGCTTAAATGTACTAATGAAGAATCCACCGGAGAAGGTGAAGAGAAGGAATACAAATGTCCTGTGAGAAATACACGAGTGTCGAATGTTTCGTTTCCTCGAACCGATGCGGTGGTGATCACAGCCATCACTAATAAGGACAGATCGAAAATTCTTCTTTCATTGAACAAGAGATACGCATTCACCAAGATGTACTCATGCACTGCCGGGTTCATGGAGCCATCAGAAACAGTGGAGGTTGCTACTAAGAGAGAAATTTGGGAAGAAACCGGTGTGGTGTGTAGTGATATTCAAATTCTCATGACACAGCCATGGCCATTCCCTGGAAACTTGATGATTGGGTGTGTTGCAACTGTTGACTTCAACGGAGTCAACGAGGTGATCCATTTGGGTCACGACAGAGAACTTGCTGATGCACGGTGGTTTGACATATCTTTTGTGAGGAAACTCGTCAATGGGGAGCACGACGAGCTGAGTAACCCGGAGGGAATAATTCTTCCCAACGACATTTCTGTTGCATTCACCTTGATCAAACATGTTTTGGATAAGGGAGAACTGAAGCTTTAGAAAATACTAGAAGACTATTAGATAATAAATGACAGTGACTTGCAAGTGTACATCTTTCTGACTTTTTCATACTCATTGTGTGCTTAGGTTCAATTGTTCTTCATGTACGTAGTTTAGATCTCTCCTACTCATTACAAGCTGTTTCGATTTTTCACAGTAAATAACTTTTTTTTTTCTTCTTGTTCAACTTTTCTTTTTTTCCAAAATTTACCTCCGAAACCTCCGAATGTTCTCTCCTTTGACAGGTTGGTGAGCCGAGAACTCCGCCATATAATAACCAAATGCAGAGTGACATGTGGGGCTAATAAGCCACCACGATACGTTTCGCCCGCCATTATAAATTTCTCTCCAAAGCTGTTCTCGTTGTGCCAACAAGAAATACAAGGCCTTTTGCTACTTGTACCATGACTCGCTGCACAGACTGCTTAGTTATAGGCCATCGTGGCTTCAAAGCCAGATATACCGAGAACACAATTACTGGCTTTACTAAATGCTTTGAAACCGGAGCTACAATGTTTGAAACAGATACTTGGACCACTAAGGATGAAGTTTTGGTCATCTCTCATGACGTGAATACAAAGAGAATATTCTGCGATGAAGATGGAAACGAGGCAGACTACAACATCTTGGATTCATACTATGACCAGTTGAAGAATCTCCGTACAATACAAACAGGCGAGCGAATGTTGACATTTAAGGATCTTTTGAGGTGGTTCATTGAGTATATTCACAAGTACGGTGAAAACGATTCCGAGCACAGAATCATGCTTGATATTAAGAATGCCAACCCTCCAAAGATCTTGAAACTTATTGTCAGAGATATGTTAGAAGTGCACGACGACTTAGCATGGTGGTTTCCCAGAATTCAATTTGGTGTCTGGAACTTGCGCTTTGTCAAGTATCTCAATCAGGACCCTTACTTCCAGAAACACTTCAGCTTAACGGAACCTCGGAATGGCTACAGCCATCCGGACATACTTCACATATCCGCCAGTTGGCAGGATTCTATGACCTATTTGGCTTATAACGAGTATATCCAGAGCTCCAACAATAATAGATTCAAGTTTCTTGTCACTGGAGTGTCCATGATTTACATTGCTACTTGGTCTACCGGATTCGTGACCAAGTTTATTCCAGCTGTTAAAGCACAAGACCTCAAATTGTATACCTGGACGATCAATAACCTTGCTCAATTAGAATACTTCTGCCGCTTATGCCTGAGTGTCCAAATCAAAGAGTACGGGATCATTAGCGATTGGCCAGACAAGATGGTCAGTTACCTCGGTGACATCGAGACGACCACAGAAAAGACGGAGCTTTCGGTTCTTATTCCATCCAGTTTCTACGTTCCATGGAAGTTGAGGATTGTCAACTACTTGTGTGTTGCTGTTCTCTATGTAGCTGGAGTGAGGATCGCGTCAGCACCGCCAAGTCTGTTTGGAACGCCGGTTGATCCGAACGAAGCGGTCGTTTTTAAGGCTAAAAAGTTCCAGAAAATATTTGCATTTTTACAACACATGAGAATTTTTTAGAATAATAGATAAGGTTGGATTTCCTTTGCGAGTGTATATTGTGCGATGAACATTGCAGATATACAAGTACTACTCATCTATAATATCAAAACCTACATTATTTAGCACAGTTCGCCGCAACTTCAATTTTCATAACTCCAGATGATCAGCTCACTACTACCCAAACCCAAACATGCGACAATAAGTACCATTGCTGTTGTTCTACCGAAAGCTAAGACTACCTCCACAGCACTTTTACCTAACATCCAAAATGTTCCCAACATCGTGAATGTGGCGAGTTTGGACGCTAGCAACCCTCATGAATATTCAAAAGCTGTTGTTGATGTTTCAGGAAACAAGGCAGCATCTCAAACATCATACGAGGATTCGATTCCATTGAAAGAGAGATATCCTAACCTCAAACATCATTTTCCTAGGTATACCTTACAAACATGCCCAGATGACAGTCTTCAACAGTGTCTAGATGAGACCAGAAAAGTCGTTAACATGCTAATAGCTCATGCTGAGGGTATAGAGGAGAAGAAAGACGACGTTGATGTGGTGGAGTTGAGTACTGGTGGATTGTCAGACGAGGGTCGGGGCAGAACGGTCGAGATTCGTAACTACCAGGAAGATCCCATGCTCCCTCCCAAATTCAAGCTTCGGAAGAACCGTCACAAGAATCCATCTCCACCTCCGCCTATTCTCAAGGCCGCTCCAGCGGAAAAGATCACTAAAGAGATAAAAGATAAGTGGAAGATCCCATCTGCCGTATCCAACTGGAAGAACAACCAGGGATTTGCCATTTCTTTGGGAAAAAGAGTTGTTGCTGCTAGTGGTGGGAGTTTGGGTGCCGAATCATCAATAAATGTAGAGAAATTTGGACAACTTTCTCAGGCACTTGAACAAGCGGATCGTCAGGCAAGAGAAGATATCAGTATACGTAATGAGCAGAGAAAGTTGGCTGCAATTCGTGAGCAGGAGGAAAAACAGAAGAAATTGAAGTCGTTGGTTGAGAAGTCGAGGGAAGCTACAGGCTCAAGACAGTACTCTGGTAAACGGAGAGGTTCTGAAACATACGATGCTCGCAAAAGATCTAGAAAGTAATAATACAATGAATTTAAATCTACTTCTTAGGCTTGCGGCCCTTGGTGCGGATCTTGTCCCCACCGTCATAGATGGACCGGTCGAACTCAGCTTGGGCAGTGGAGTTAACCCACTCCAAGACCCGGTTGATCTGATTGTCAGCGATTTTGGTGCTGAGATCATTCTTCAATTGGTTCTGAAGGACCCCCAAGTCTTCCAACGTTCCTGTGTTGATGGTCTCTTCCGTCGTCTTCTGTCTTTTGTTTGAATTGTTCGCAGTGCGTCTGTGAGGTCTCTTTCTCAGTGTCACATCATCGTCACTTTCTTCACCTTCAGTGGAGATTGTGTTGTTAGATTTGAGCTCCTCAATTTTGGAGTTGACCGCATCAATGTGTGTCTCGATATCGGTTTCAACCTTTGGTAACTTATCGAGCCAAAGTGCCTTTCTTCTTGCTGCAATGCTGGTGATCATGGCCTCTTTGACTCTGATCATCTCTTTACGCAACTGAGACTCTCTCTTTCCCCATGGATTTAACCATTTAACAAGCCTTTCGATATCTTCGGTTTGGTCAAAATATCTCCATTGCGAACCAGAAATAAGAGGTTCAGGGGCTTCCTCGATGAATTTCCTTTGCATAACCAGCAACTCGCTCACTTCGACGTCCTTTGGAATACCGCCTAAGTTGTCGATAATCTCAACTGAATTATTAATGGTGATTGTGTCAGCGCCGAATTGAACATCGTACTTCTGGGCTTCAGCAACAAAAGCCTTTGGCAAGGTCCGGAAATCCATTGTCTTGTTATTTGCTCCTCCATCACCAGCCTCTTGTTCTTCAGAAGGCTCCTCATGAGCTTCCTCAGTCTTAATTTCCAAAGGACCGGACTTCAAGTCTGAAATTATTTGCTTCGATCTTTCCTCGTCAAGTTTGAGGTTCACCAGGACATCCATACCAGTTGGTCCCTGAACCCAGAGTTTACCCATAAGGTATGTTTCGTCCTGGACCTCTTCCTTCTCGTCTTCAAGATCATTGGCTTCAGTATCTGCCTCTTCATCGTCTTCTTCTTCACGAACAAAATGAAGGTTGGGGAGACCATTGTTCTCAAACCACCAATACCTGTTGTAAAATCTGTCCTTACCTAAAAGTCTAACACGCTGACAATCCATCTCGGTTAACTTAGTTTCAACCGATTTTTTGGCTTCCCGTAACTCCTTGACCTTCTCGATCGCTTCATCTCTTTCGGCCCATAAATTTTGAAATTCTGGATCTTTCTCAGCGAGGGCTTTCTCATTTTCGTTCATCTCGTACCCTTTTGTATTCAATCTGGTGCGCTTCTTCTGAGTGGACCCATCACTAGTGGAATCCTGAATGGCCTCATGAATTGATGTATGAATCTTGTTTGCTGCGTCGACAGCACTCTTCAAGTCACGGATTGTATCTAATCTTGTTCTTCTCATGGTAGTGCTTGCTTCAAGTGACTCGCCAATATAATCTCTTACGAGTTTACCATTGACTAACAAAGAAGTTAAAATGTGAAGGGCGCTTAATCTCAAGTCGATACCCATACTGTCATAGAACTCTGTGAGCACAGTGGATGGAGTTGCAGGCGAGATCAGTTTTGGAGCAAGAGTTTTGTAAACGCGATCAATGATTGGCTTGAACTCGGTCACATATTCGACCATTGAAAGAGCGCCCAATAAGATAACTTGCCAGTTACCATCCTTAAAGTTCCTTTTGCGAAGTTTGTCATCCCATTTAACGCCTCTGTAATTGATCACAGAATGGGCATGGTGCTCTACGTCCTTCTCTTCCTCGACCTCACCTTCACTCATGTCAACGTCTTCTTTGGAATCATCATTCTCATCCGCGGACCCTGATTCACGCTTGACCTTGACTCCATTCTTCTTGGGTGAAGGGGTCCCTGTCATGGACTCGTTATCTGAAGCTTCATCTTCACTCTTCAAAGTCTTGTTTTCATTCTCACTATCAGATCCTCTTTCATCATTCATATCATCATCTTGGCCCTTCTGTTGATCAGTTATTAGAGACACTTCATGAGGTAGGTTGACTCTCAAGCCAAACACTTCATCGGTTTCCGGGTCATACTTCTTGCCTGGCAATTCATTGGAAACTAACCCACTCAATGCAGCACACCATATTTCATCTAGGAGTTCACAACGACCCAACTTATTGTACTGTTCGGCATTCCAACTCATTGCAATGATGAAATCATCGAACGTGAATGTGTCTAATTTCAAGACCGAATGGTAAATATTAAAAAATGCCCAGCATTCAAGTGCCTCTTGCACCGAATTAAGTTTGTCGCTCTTCAAAGTGTCGATATTGGTCTTAATGGAAGAAATCTCGGCTTCCAACTTGGACTTCTTTTCTGCTTCAGAGTCTGTGTTTTGCAACTCGGCCTCGTCATCATCAATTTCTCTTTCAAGGGCCTCTATACTTGATGAGTTAAGTTCCTTTGCATTTTCTGGCAACTCAAGCTCCTTGGGTGTTGGCTTTGAGTTTTGAAGATCGAAGTTCAATTTCAAGTCATCAACGATTGTTTTCTTAGAGGGCTGGAAGGACGAGAGTGTAGCCTGATCATTAGCCTCAAGCTCTTTCAGAACGGCCTCTGGTAAGTGATGGAGCGCAAAGCGAGGATCATTCTTGGATCCCTTTGCCTGTCCATCATCATCGATAATAGCCTCGATGCTGCCTGCAGCGGCGGCAGCAGCAGCAGCCTTTAGGGCAGCTTTCTTCTTGAGTGATGGTCCACGCTGCTTCTTGCCCTTTGAAGGTTCAGGAGTCTCAGACCCTGGATCTGGAGTCGATTGCAGGGCTGGATCGTCCTCATATAAGATTTCACCACTTGGCGTAGAAGATTCAAAATGCTTAACGGCCTCAGGGTAAGTTTGTGGAATACGGTACTTCTTGGCATACTTTTCCTTGACCACCCATGGCGCACCCACCTTGTGGGATCTGGTAACGGTGAGCTTCACAAAAGTCTTGATCAACCACTTAGTGAAGTGGTTTCTGTCTCTGGAAATCTGCTGGTTGGTGGCAATGATCTGCTTGCCTTCAGCTACGGTGGACACAAGATACTTCGTATCTGCAGAGTTGCTATACTGTACTTTCTCCCTGATGATGCCTTTCTGCTTGAGTGTGGACACATAGCTTGGAGCGCCGTCAGGTTCCTGGCCAAGCAGATTTGTTGTACTTGCAAACACAGCTTTCTTGACGAAAACAACCTCACCAGGGAAGTAATCATTCTTGAAAACCAGGTAGACCTTATCTACCAATTGGTCCAATCTTGTGATTCTGTTGAACTGGAGAAATCGGAGGATGTGCTCACGTAGAGCTTCAGGGAAGTTCTTCTCTACATCCTTGATCTCTTTATTCTCGGAGTTGTATGCTTCAAAAAAGGTCAAGCATGAGTTGCCCGTAATTTCACACACAAACTTACGTCGATAGTAGTAGTCCATGCGAGTGAGGTAGTCTTCGTATTCCATAAACCATTCTTTTGTCTGTGGAATGATATAGATTTCTGTATTGAGATCGACAGGAATGGAGGGGGGTCGGACGAATGTGACCTGCTTTCTTTTGTATAACACCATTGGGGAGAATGGGTAAATTGTCTAGTTCCGGGGAATAATTTGAGCAAATCAACCAGATGGGGAAATGGCGTTTGGAGAGCAATAGATGGGCGTTGAAAATGGAATGAAAGTTGTGGATGAAAAATGGGGGGTCACGGCTGAAGAAAAAAAAAGATTGATAATTTAAAAATTATCGAAAAACAAGTGGAGAGGAGGGTAAAACAGAGGGAAAAAATGACGGTATACTAAATATGCACTCGCATGCTACCAGTCGTTTTTCGATGATTTGGCTGCAACATTTGCGTACTAGAAGCGATCGCGTCTAAACGATATAATAGCTTGCATGGAGGAGAGGTGGAGATACGAGGGATGGAAGTGATGCAACGGTGAGGAAAAACATGTGGTGGGCGAAATTTGTCTAGTGAGGCGTCCATTTGGGTTGATGCCAGGATTGAGATTTCGCTCCGACGATCATGCGTAAAAATAACGGATAATGGACCATTTGCGCGAAGGTACATGTTTATAGTGTTTGCCAACAAGTGGGAGGTACGGGTGCATGCCCCAAGGGACCATAGCCATCGCTATTAGGAGGAGAAAAGTGCGAAATGTGAGAATGGGACAAAAAGTGAAGTCGGGATCAAACTTCCCGAGAAAGAGTGGATACGAAGTCTGCCTTTTTTTTTTGGAATGTTGAAGACAATATATGAGACTTCTGTAATCTACTGTAATTTTTTTTTCTTTTTGCTTGAATCCATCTTCCCCCGCCTCCATGGTTATACTTACATTGATTGCTTTTTCTTCTATGGATTTCGTTCATCTTGGAAAGCATTCTCGCTTGTGTCATCGGACAGGTCGCATATTGACCAATTACTTGAAGTCTCCCTCTGCGAGTGCACATGCAATTCCCAATT
>Ga0160505_100316_pt1 | contig 31101 bp, 25 predicted proteins | sample DIDeMG_FD_108225 | JGI IMG/M metagenome (GOLD analysis project Ga0160505, IMG submission 108225) | Enriched chicken feces microbial communities from UW Madison campus, WI, USA - DID2874_E49_Stillage MG | ecosystem: Host-associated > Birds > Digestive system > Large intestine > Fecal ... | reverse complement strand
TGTGTTTCTCCAGTTTCTCCTTTCGGTTGGCATATCATTTGTCTCCCCACTCCTCCCCACCGATTTCGCAACGAGTACGTTGCGGGGAACCATCAATTAGTATAAAAGTTTACGCCGATCCAGACCATGTTGAGACAACTGTCGTGCTGGTTTTTTTTATCAACTGCTTGACTGCTTCTATAACATTTGTGGCTTAGGATCTTTGCTGCTGCCTGGTGCTTTCCTCATTTGTCCTCTGTCTTCATCGCCGCCTTTACTACTTTAACTGACTTATCTGACTTAACTGTCTCAACAGCCCCCAACTGCCTAAAGTGGTTCATTTGTCCTTATTGCTGCGCTTACTGCTTTGCTGACAGTGTCCACTCTACTTCTCGTGACTCATAGACGGTTCTGCCACCTCAGGACCCTGCCGAAATTCCCGCATCTTTAGCTACTCCCTGGTTATCCCAGGCTTCTAGATCACCCTCCGCCGCCGTGTCTTCGTCCCACATTCCACGTTCTCTCCGGGGAACAGAGTCTACACCCACCATGGCGGAAGAAGAAGACCACTTTGCCAACACCATCAATAACACTGGTGGGTTTGGCACCAAGACTGCCACTGGCAACCTGCGCATATTTAATTGCAAGCATTGCCAGAGAGCCTTCACTCGTGAAGAGCACCTCACACGGCACATACTTCTGACCCACAATAAGCTCAAGCCGTTCATTTGCGGTATCTGCTCTCGGCCTTTCTCCAGACGGGACTTGCTCCTACGGCACGCAAAGAACTTACATCAGGGGTCAGAATTAGCAGTTTCCCGTATTAGGAAGCTGTTCAAGAATGCACCCGACAATGATGAATCGAAGCTACAAGACGAGCTGCTGCCTGAACAAAAACGCATGAAGATGTCAGTGGACATGCTAGTTAGTTGACAGGGTATATAGGGGTTACAAACTTTCGGAATATTACAAGGAAATCATACAAGAACCGTAGATACCTGGGATCTTGAAACACTGTTGCATTCCATTTTTTAATTTCACTGGTGAGAAATGAATAGGGGTATTCATAATAGCAATTATTTTCCAAATTCAGACCATTCCGGATGGTTTGATGAGGTTTGAAGTTTGACATCTTTAATATCCAAAATGGGCAATTCTCAGCCTGTGCAGGTTGCTACTACATCACCATGGAGCCTCTATTCGTATACCTGGTGCCAGGCACCGATTGGCATGTGATAGTAACGGATGATGCGGGCCATTTCTACTTCAATAGCACCACGAAGGTGTCTAAGTGGCAGTTGGCTGACATTGAGGCCGATGTGGCCAATAAGATAAACTACGATGAGGTCCTGGTACTTTTCGCTAAGGCGAGAGGGTTGGATGTGGGGAGAGCAAGGATAGAACGTAAGCAAAGAAAGGAGGTAGGAAGAGATATAGAAAGTAAAGACGAAGTGGAAGTTGAAGAGGGAAGTGAAGAGGTGGAGGAACAGATCGAAGATCAGGAAGAGATGCCTGAGATGGATGTCATGGCCGAAGAGCAAACTATGGACCTTCTCAGGGAGGTAATGGCGGAAAATAATGTGGAAATCGATAGTGAGCTGGATAAGACTGAAGAGACAAATCAACAAGGCTTATCGTTGGGATATTCCAGTAGTGATCTGGATAGCGAGGATGAGGATGAAAACGAAAAAGATGAAGAAATAAGAAGTGGAAATGAAGAAGACATTGAAAGAGGAAGTGGAGAGGAAAAGTCAATTCACAATGAATCACATAATGAAGATGATCCGGATCACGATGCAAGTGAAAACAATGACATGTCTGCTGAACTCGATCTCTCCCTTGAGTCCCATGAAGATCCAGCCGCCACACAAGCTTTTGAAAACCTTCTAAACTCACACAAATCTTCAATCTCCATCTATGATCCCTGGTTCTTGGTGGAAGAAGAACTACTCCCCAAAATCGCTACCGATCCAGCATTCTACGCGGTGTCAGAGACAGACCGAGAGTCCATCTTCAACCGGTGGGTATCACAGCTTTCTACTACAAAGGCAGGTGTATATCCAACTGGCGAGTTGCTTTTTTACCACATGCTCCAGGACCACAAGAACGATGTTCGGAGCATGTATTTCAGTGAATACCTCACGGCACACAGTGCGGTTGCAAAATTCCTAGCCAACCATCCAAATGTCAATGGCGAGGTATTGTACAGACAACTCCGAGTGACATTAAATGATTTTGCCAAGTTTGAACGAGCAACAAAGAAGCAAAATAAAAATGCAACCAATGATACAAAAGCCAATGCTACTACTGGTAATCTCAAGGTTGCGCACCTTAACCAGTTCCTTAAGGCTCATCACAGTGACCTTGCCCAATGTGTCCTTGAGACCCCAGGAAATTCCCTAGAGACTACAGGAAGTGCTTTTGACCAGTGGAACCAACTCCTTAACAACGGAGTGCCAACGTCCATTGCGCATGATCCTGCCAATTTCATTGTCGGGGACGAAAAGCGATTACATTGTTATCGTGATGCATTGTCGGGACTGACGGAGTGATGGATGGGGAACATCTATAGAGGAAAAGTCTGTGTCGACGGGGTCGATGGGGTCGATGGGGTCGATGGCCGTAATTGTAATGGCAGTCATACACTTCGAGCATATGACAAATTACGTTGCCTTGGAGGGTAATTCTCATGGTGCAGTGACTCAAAAGAATAAATGTGGAGAATGCACACTTAGTAATGGAATGATCTCACTATGTGTGTGGACAATACTGAGGATACTAGCAATTAAATCTTCAAGTGACTATTTTTGCCAATACCTTCTGCCCATTCAGTCACACAATGAATTCCAAAAATTCAATTGACTAACACTACATGTCAATCTTCCACATTCCCAATTGACGGAATTAATTAACGGAGATTGTAGTAATTTCCATTTTTTAACTGAGGAGGCCGGCCCCAATCACATGACTTCCCACCCGAATCAGACCGTACCATAATCAGTGTCAGTGGGTTTGCCACCTGCCTACAGGTTTGGCCCGCATGGCAAGCCTAATTGAGAGCGGACCCGGGTGCAAATTTCTTACCACCGCCGATTACATCCCAGAATTGTCAGCAGTGTCGTATAACCATTTTTTTCATCGCTTTGTCATGCCAACAACTTTCTTCTATCTATTGTTCCGATGAAATCGCCGTACTCCCCATCTCCCAAATTACGTGATGCTTTTCTTTTTTTTGTTTTTTTGTCATTGGTAAGGCAAATTTTCGCTGCACGGGTCGGGAGATCCATACGGCAGGTATCCGCACTAACTCCGATCCGGTAAGTGGTACTCATCTCAAGATTAATAAGGTCGTCGTATATAAAGATATGGCCTGCCAGTTATGGGGAGATAATTGGATGGATGAAATTGCTGACTTGATACTTCTAGTTTGATATCTGTTTTCTACTCAACTATTTGTGATATTTGTCAAATTTACTCTTTGTTTCAATATCACTTGCCATTTATTCACTTGGCTTATCTACCTAATCATCAGCTACAATTTCCCATGTTACTCGTGTCCGCACAAGACCAAATGTTTTCCAAGTTAAACCCGCTCAATTACTATCGCAAGGGCAAAAAGACATCGTCTCCATCTCCCAAAGACCAAGCTCTGCATCAAGCTCTGAATCCATGGTTCCTCAAGATGTGGAAACGTACCCCCAGCGAGTCGTCTATGGGAGAACACAGACGTAATACCGTGGTTAGCCGTTCTCAGTTGAAGAAGTCAAGGATTGCCGCATCTCAGGCCATGGCCGTGCCATCGGTGGCAGTAAGTCAAGTGCCGAGGAGAGAGCAAATTGCCAGTCACGACGACGACATTCAGCCGTACGCCGCAGGAAACGGAGAATTACTAAGTCCCGAATATTTCGTGGATGTCAACTTGCGCTATACAAACACTAACACAACCAGCATGTATAGCAGCCGAGAGTCGATCCTAGACGAATCTGTGAGGTCTTGAAATTTTGAAGTCTGACGAGTTGCAATTCACTTATTGCAAACTTCTATTGTCATCCTGTACCACTGCATGATTCTTGACATATTATGGTCAATTGCAAACATTTATTGATGGAAAGTCTCGGCTGGTATCGGTAGCTATACCGAGGAATTCCAATATGTTGGACCTCGGTTGGTTGAATGTAGTCGATTTTCTGGTGTCGGCACTCGGTAGTGGATGGGACGGCTTTCGGTTTGTATGCTCGGCCCGTTGGTGGTCCGATGCATCTGCCTGCATGACGTGAAGCCGTCTTCCACAGTTGTATATATCTTAATTTTCCCAGCATGTATGTATTTATTCACTTTTTTTTTTTGAACAAAAAGAATCAAGAAGAATTCTGAACCGCAGTAGCATTGGTTTTTGTTTGATTTTCGTTTGTCCTTGTTAATCGCTCTACATTCGCTCTCTCATTTCTAAGCTTATTTTTTGCAACCCATCTTCACCTTATTACCCAAATACCGATACTTCTCAGAATCACCAATTTTTTTCTCTATGCTATTTACTTGTCCATTTTCTACACCGGAGGAAGTGCACACCGACACACTGGACATTGTAGCTTGTAAATCATCCAGTTCTCTAAGCAACTGGCATGGAAAATATGATGGCACGGCGTTACCAGCACCTCCTTCATCATTTGTTCATACGACCTTTTCTCTTTGGTATCTGCTGTTGCTAACACCGGAATGGATAATGACGACATGCAGATTGCACAGTCCACCTCACAAATGGACACATTACTTCCTGCGGAATGTGGCTTCATGTTGGCGAGAATATCCGAAGCAAATCCACTTTCCAAGTCACTGATCAGCATTACTGGGTGGTAATTATACTGCTCAGGAAGCCATCTATCATTGACCCAGAATCTTGCCCCCAATCTACTTTGTAAATAGAGCAAGAGAATCTGCACAAGAAGCCAGCAAGACAACGCGTACACGAGATATGGATCCCTAGCATGTCTAAATGGGTTGGAAGCATTGAGACACAAATACAACACCGGGATCATCCTCACAAGCGAAGTGCCCAAGACAAATTCCCACAGGAATGTCCGACTACGATTCTTCAATGTGTTTCTGAAGAATTGAGGGATCCAGTAGGAGTTTATGAGCAAGACACCCGAATATTCCACGACACGACGAACTGATGTTCGCCACTCAGCAGCAACAAGAATCATGTATGCCACAATACAAGAAAGCATGAATCCTGTGAATGCATACCCCACGAAAAGGCTGGACTCCTCTGTGGCCTGAGGAGTTGGCAAGTTGGCCTGGGTAGGTTCAGCTGCCGTAGTAGTTGGGGGTGTTGTTGTGTTTCCAGTGCCACCCATAGTGGCATTTCCTTCAGTTGCAGTGCCTTCCGTTGGAGCTTGCTGGGTCTCAGGTGATGCTCCACGGAGAATCTCCCACCAAGTAGTTCCTCTTTCATTGGCCTGCGTAGCACTGATTGTCAAAAGGTACCGAACCTCAAACAGATAATAGAGGAAGCCACTGAATACTCCAATGCAAGTACACAAGAGATAGAGCTCTTTTCTCCAGAGGGTAATAACCGATAATACCATTACAATCAGGTCATAAAAGCTGAGCATTCCAATACAAATTGTGGACACATTCGACAACTGGCTTGGCGTGTGGCACTGTTTCGTCTGTTTCATGATCAATTTGAGCTCCAAGAGTACCAACAATAACACACAAATCAACACATTTCTCAATTTTTTCGTTGTCACCTCCACTCTCTCACCCACGAAAGCTGCGGAGGGCTTATTCTCGAACAAAATTCCACAATCCGGAGAATATAGGAGAGCATTTGAAATTTCTAGAGGAGGAATCGTTTTAGGGAGTGGTAGTCCCTGTGGCAGGGCAAGTTCCAGATCAATATAGCGCAATTGGCTCTGAGTATATTGAGTCTTCTCAAACTGAATATAAGACACCAATTCACATTGACCGTCAGCCTTCTCAATCGACCTGTTGATATCATCCATGGTGACATCTTTCTGGATGTTGGTAACTTCCAAAAGACGGGAAACAAGCAACTTAGTCACGTTGAAATTGTTTTCAGTGAATCCAAAATGTGGCAACGCATAGTTGCCTCTGAATTTCCCTGAGTTCGTGATGGCAGCTAGTGATCCAGTATTTTGATAGTAAACACCTAGCATTCTCAAACGATGAATATCAGATTCGCTATGGTTCTTAAGAGTCACCTCCACAACGACCAATACCGTGTCCTTCTCTACACCCAAATTATGCTGTTCAACATTTAAATCCGGATAAGCGTCACTTAAAGAGTTGATTGAAACCAGAACAAGGCCGTGGTTATAAGTGGTGATATTGCCAACTTTGTCCACGATGGTGTCATACTCCTCAGGAGGCGAATTATTTTCTGGATCCAGTTCGTACTTCTGCTTCTCGTCCTCGTACTTCTCCCGACGGTAGTAATTGTAGTAGTCTCGTAGGTAATCAGGCAATTCAAGAGGAAAAGGAACAATCTTCTGTTTTGGCTTCCAAACCTCGAACTCGCCGTGAATATCCCCAGAAATATTGAGATGGTATGCCTTTCCGGAAGGTTCCACCGGGTTGTTGCCCCAGAACGTCTTGATCCGTTCTGTAACTTCATCTGGAAGCATAGTATCTTTCTGAGAATCGGAAAAAGGATGCTCCGGCGAATATTCTCTGAACGGCCAATCAGACACATTTCGGTGGTCCAAATTGTCCTGGTACGAAAGCCTGAGCCCCGGCAAGTCGCCGTATCCCAAGTAATACTCGGCTTTTGCCTGCTCATTCTTGCTTTGCACCAACTTATCCTTGTAGAGTTGAAGAACCTCACGATCTTTGTCACCCGTAGCCTCATCTGGTCCTTTCGGCATCATAATGAAGATCATCATGATCATGATGATCATGAATGTCTGGCGGTCCATAGTTAAACGTTTAAGATGGCAAGAATTAGTGGTTAAGTTTAGATATAGTTTGTACAGGTCTGGAGTAAGGGTAACGGCGAGGAGGATACTGGGACCCTCTTGGGTTGACATTGCACAACCAACGAGAGTATTCTTTTAAATCATTGTTTTTCCGTATGTTAATCATTTCAAAATTTATTGGACTGTTCCAAGCTGAAAGCTGAATTTTTTGAGTACTTTGTTTGGAAGAATTGATTGAGAATGGTAGAAGCAACTTTCTAAGAAATTCAAGAAACAAAGTAGAGATGTTATTTCTGATGCCTATTGTTTTTATGGTTGATTTTTGAACAGAAATCGTAGATTTTTATTATTCTTTTTTTTAGGATTTATTGAATTCCAAAGTTATGTGTGAGTGTAAAGTTTACGATGTAACTTAGTTAGCAAGCGAAGAGAATCACATAGATATATTGACAATGACCAATTCTGACATAACAGTGTGCATGCCATTTGAATTGGGACGAATGTAGAGTGTTTAGGCGTGAAGTAGGAATCTCAGATGAAAGGTAGAAATCCTAAAGATCATTAATCGTCTTTAAGAACGATTTGCAGGTCGTTATTGATTAGAGAGCCACAGATGAAGACCTCTTCGAAATCAACGTGGTGCGTCTCTTCATCTTACTATAGACCTAAGTTGGCCATAACACGGAGTGAATTTAGGAAAGATAAACTTAGGTATTAAGCTCATTTAAAACGCCAAATGAAATGTAGACGAGAATAGATACAACAAGAACTCTTGATACCATTGGATCTATCTTCAAAAATGGCCCAGAAAAGAAGACTCTATGCTACACGATTAAGTTGCTTTAAATTGAGCTCTCTTGTTTCATTTCTAGACATCGTATAAATTTATGGCATCAATTACCAACTCTCTTGTGTTTCAAAACCCTTAGCTATCAAAATACTGTACGGGTACGACTAAGATTATCCAAAAAGTAAAACGAAAACTGTCAAGACAGCGCCTTTAACCAATAATTTACCGAAAAACTTTCAATTGACTTCAATTTAACCCTCGAACTTACTCACAAACGAATTCTTCTTGTTCACCTTTTCGCAGCCACATACCACACTACATCTTCCTTTTCTTTCATTTTATTACTGTCAAGCGACACATGCATATTTTGGATATAAATCAAACCGCTGGCTGCCAGCAGCTTATGGTACACGTCAGCGACATTACAAGAACATAGCTGCAAATGTCACGACTATAAGGAATCCCGAAGCGCCCACCTTCACTCCTGAGTTGGCGGCGGCCACCACGGGTGGCTCTTCTCTCTTTTTTAAATCGTCAAGAAGACTACCAAGAAGTCCTTTAGAGGCAGTACTGCTTGCAGAAGCAGACGAAGATGGAGAGGCCGACGTGGTGGTGGTAGCAGCTGTTGTGGTTGGTGCACTGGAAGATTCTGATTCAGAAGCTGACGCAGTTGCAGGCTCCGTCTCAGAAGCAGACTCGGACTCAGATGTTTCAGCATCACTGACTGACTCAGAGGCGGACTTGGTAGCGCTACCTGCCACTGTGGTGGTAACTTTCGCAGAAGTGGTGGTGTCATCCTCTTCGTCGTCCTCGTCCCAGTCACAAACTTCTGTGTACTCACTCTCATCTACCTCAGTGGTGGTGTATGATGACACAATGGTCTCAACAGTGGTAACATCTGTGGACTTGCCAGCAATGGTAGTGTGGTAAGTACGAGTACTGGTCAGAGTAAAGACTTTGGTTTCCTTTGAAGTATAACCTCCAGAGCCATTGTTATTACCAGAACCTGAGCCTGATCCAGAACCTGAGCCTGATCCAGAGCCAGATCCGGAGCCAGAGCCAGAGCCACCAGTTGGGGTGGACTTCTGGGTGGTGGTAGGAACGTCACAGACAAAGTCATCGTCGTCCTCATCATCATCAGCGTCCGAGTCGTAGTAGTCATAATCGGCATCACCGCAGTCCACATTCTCGCAGTTGGCCTTGCACTCAGAGTCGTAGCCTCCAGTCGATGACGAAGTACTCTGCCACCAGGCGGTAGTGGTTGCACCCGATCCAGAACCTCCGGATCCTGATCCTCCTGAACCAGAGCCAGAGCCAGATCCAGAGCCAGAGCCAGAACCTCCTGATCCTGAACCAGTGGCTGTAACAAAGACATCCTCCACGCTAGTGTTGAGAAGAATCTCGTTCTCCTCACACTCCCACTCTTCGTCATCCAATGTGGTTACGTATGACGAGGTCACAACCTTGGTGGTAACCACACCAAAAATGTTAGTGGACGTGGTGGTCTTTACAATGTTGGTCAGGTAATGGTGGCCAGACTGCGTGCTTGTAATGGTGGTGTCCTTAACTGTAGTGCTGCTGCTTCCGTTGGAGTCAGTGGTTACCACAGTGGTCTTTCCAGTAGAGGTCGAGACACCGGCCACAGAAGAAGATCCAGTCTTTGAGCTACCAGAACCAGAGGTGTTCGAAGTTCCAGAGGTCTTGGAAGTTCCGGAGGTCTTGGAAGTTCCGGACCCAGAAGTGTTAGAAGTTCCCGAGGTCTTGGAAGTTCCGGATCCAGAAGAAGTTCCTGAAGTCTTCGAGGTTCCAGAAGTCTTTGACGACTGAGTAGTCTCCACAGCGGTGTCGGTGTCTCCACCAATGTCAGTGTACAAGTCACTGCAGTAGACATCATCGTCGTCGTCATCATCGGTGGCACTTGAAGTTGTCGAGCTTGTGGTCTTGTTACCGTTCAAAAGGTCACTCAACCAGTTTCCAGTGGTTGTAGTTGAAGCTTTCGAGGAAGAGCCAGTTGATGAGGAGGTAGTTAAGGTGGTAGTCTTATTGTTTCCGTTCAAGATGTCACTTAACCAGTTACCTGTAGTGGTAGAGGTAGTGGAGCTGGAAGATCCGGAAGATCCAGAAGTGGTAGAACCAGTTGATTTCGAGCTACCGCCGTTCAAAATATCACTCAACCAGTTACCCGTGGTGGTAGAAGCACTGGAGCTGCTAGAGCTAGAAGCTCCAGAAGTAGTAGTGCCAGTAGATTTCGAGCTGCCACCGTTCAAGATATCACTCAACCAGTTACCAGTAGTGGTAGAGCTGGAAGACCCAGAAGACCCAGATGAATTATTAGATGCACTGGAAGAGCTGGTAGTACTGGTAGTAGTGCCAGTGGTCTTAGTGGTGTCTTGAAGAATGGAGCTGAGCCAGTCACCAGTAGTGGTGGAGTCTCCATCGTCGTCACAGATCCAATCATCATCGTCCTCATCAGATGAAGTAGAAGATGAAGCTGAACCAGAGGTTGATCCAGATCCATTTGATGAAACAGAGCCAGATTCAGATGAATTGTCTGCAAGAAGTGCAGCAAAAAGACCTTGGGCACTAGCGGTCGAGGTGGTACTGGTTTCAGAACTCGAAGGAAAGCTTGGTGTGGATTCCAATGCGGAAGTGGATGTATCCACAGCACTAGTGTCAGCCTCGGCAGTCAGGGAAGGCTCACTAGTGTTCGCAGCTGTGTTACTGTTGGCATCAAGTGCTGGGCTGGCTATAGCAGCAGGAGTGTTCGAAACAGTGGCCTCAGTGGTGGTAGCAGAAGATGAGTCGTCGCCTTTGCCACCAAGAAATGCGGCAATAGCATCAGAGAGAGCTCTCTTTTGCGCTGAACTAATAGCAGTGGAAGTTGGGGCTGCAGCACTAGTGGTCTTCTTGTGGAAGAGACCCGCAATGATATCGAAAATACCTTCCTTTGTCGTGGTGGCAGTTGCGGTGCCTGTTGCAGTTGCTGGTGCTCCGGCAGAGCTCTTGTGGAAGAGACCGCCAATTATATCCCAAAAACTCTTCTTTGTAGTGGTGGTGGTGGGAGTTGAACCGGTGGCAGTTGCCGTTGTAGCCGATGTGATGGATGCATTGTCATCACATCCATCTTCGTCATCATCTGAAGAGGATGAAGTGCCTTTAAGTTTGTTCAAGAGATCGGCAAGCAAGCCTCTCTCTTCGAGCTCCTCGAGCTGACGCTTGACTGATGCTACCGCGGTGCTGGTTGCAGCAGCAGATGCTGTGGTTGTCTTCTTGTGGAAAAGACCTGCAATGATATCAAGAAGACCCTTTTTGGTGGTTGTGGTTGGAGCTGCGGTGCCAGTGGCTGTAGTTGCAGTTGTAGTGCCAGTTGCAGGAGCTCCAGTAGACGTCTTGTGAAAGAGACCACCGATTATATCCCAGAAGCTTTTCTTTGTGGTCGTGGTTGAGGTTCCGGTACCACCAGTGACGGTGGCAGTTGAGGCAGTGGTGGTCACACTGTCATCACAACCATCGTCATCATCGTCAGAAGAGGATGAAGAACCTTTAAGTTTATTCAAAAGGTCCGCAAGCAAACCTCTTTCATCGAGTTCCTGGAGTTGTCGCTGGACTAACTCATAGTCGTTGTTCAAATCAGCAGTCGCAAGTGCCAGGTGGGCACAGAGCAAGAAGGTAAGTACGGGTGCTGAGATTCTCATTATGTGTCACCCATGAACGAGTGGAAGGCGAGATTAAAGGGACAACAAGAAAAAGATATGGGAGGTGGCTTGCGGTGGTGGGAAGAAGTACGACTATAAATCGAAACTGGTGGATGTGGCCCTAGTACCCATTACCCAATGCGGTAAAGAGTGTTCGCAGCCATTTTACCAAAGTAGGTGAGAAATGGGCTCTGTCTCCTGCACAATACCAGGGCTGCTGTGCAACATTCGCTCAATCGAGTATATTAACAGTTATTGCTACAAGCAGTAATGTTCATTGCGATTTGTGGAGACGATGTAATATTCTGCTTTGGGAAATTACCTAAAGTAATTTGGCATTTCCAACAGCTAGGTCTAGGCTGGCAGTGGGATTTAATGAATGGAAAGAGGGAATCAACGAGATAAGTGAATAGCATGAGGACAATTCACGGAGAATGGGCTACGGCTTCACAATTTTTAGAAAATTTTCCAAATTTGTTGATAGGCCATCTCGATATTTATTCTTCTGGTTTTATGGCTCGCCAACTTCTGTCTTCTTCATTCGTATGTTCGCTTAACATATTCCTGTTGTTCCGTTCTCTGCACTGTACTTAGCTATTACCCTTTTCGGAAGGAAGGTATAAATAGTTACTTCTTCACGAGTCGACGGTTAACTGCAACAGGGCACAACTCCTTTCCTGAACGAGGCCAGCAAAGGCAGAGCCTAGTCTTTACAAATTGGGTAATTAATTGGGCTTGGAGTTTAAAAGCCTTGATGGAAAGCAGACCCTTGCCTTGTACTGTGAGGAATGATTAGGCAATGTATATATTCCTTTAGTGACTAGGTAACCCCAATGTAGTTGACTGTTTGATGGAATCAATCCTATAAGTTACTTATTGCGTTGGAGTTTCAATATTTGAGGATTATGCTGTACTTTATATCAGTATTCGATTCCTTAATAGAAGTCCTCGGTTATGTCCATTTACAATAGTCTTAATTCAAATATCTTTTAGGTATGAACTGGCATCGAGCCAAGTATGTGAAATCATATATAGTGCTAAAAGGCCATGTAGCCCAAGAATCCCTCTGGCATAGTAGCTTTTCCTCCGGTGAATGCTCTCTTGATCGATCTGTTGACCCTCTTCTTCAATGCTCTCTTCAATGCTCTCTTCTTAATCTTGTCTGCGGAGCAACAGCAACTGGTAGTATCTGAGGAGCTTCCAGAGCTTCCAGAGGATCCAGAGCTTCCTGAAGATCCAGAGCTTCCAGAGGAGCCTGTAGATCCAGATCCCGAAGATCCAGATCCTGAAGATCCAGAGCTTGACGATCCACCACCAAACAAATGGTCGACTAAGTTGTCAGCAAGTCCTCCAAGAATAGAAAGGAATGAACCACCACCGGAGCCACTGGATCCAGAGTTAGAACCAGAGCTTGAACCGGAACTTGAACCGGAGCTTGAGCTACCAGAGTTTCCGAACAAGCTGTCAAAGATAGAAGACAATAAACCACCAGAGCTAGATCCTGAAGAGGTGGATGAACCAGAAGAAGAAGAAGACGAGGATGAAGAAGAAGAACCTCCGAACAATGAGCCGAGAAGTCCCAGCAAGGAGGTTCCGGAAGAGGAGGATGAAGAAGAGCTCGAAGAGGATCCATTTCTGAAAGTCGAGAGCAACTCCGAGAGTAAACCTCCGGACTTAGTAAGACTCGAGAAAAGTTCACTGCCAACCTCCACTCCAACGCTCAACAAAGAACTGAGGAACGATTTATGGGTGGAATTGGAGCCGCCTCCAAAGAGTTCGTTGATCAACGAGGAAAGTGAGGCTCCCGAGAACAAACCAGCAAGGAACTTCAAAATGTAGCTGAAAATTGACTTGATGAGGCCACTGTTCTTAATAGTGTTGAACAACGAGCTCCAGTTGATACTGGCAAACACCCTTTTGAACAAATTGATCGTGTAGGAGATCAAAGACTGGTTTCCAATAATGGACGAGATGATGCTCTTGACCAAGCCCAGAGAGGTTATTGACCTTACAATGGTTATCACAGTGTCAAGAATAGCTCTCTTGTCCATTCCATATGCCTCCTCCAAAACTGAATCTGAGTAATATTCTCTCTTAACCATAGGAGCTACCGAGTCGGCGTAGATGGCCGAGAGGAATGGCTGAGATGATGATAAAGCATCACGAGCAGCCAATTCTCCTCCGTCCTCGACTCCTTCCAAAATATCTCTGGCTGTGAGGTATAACTCCTCATTCAAATCTTCATCGTTCAAAACAGAGTCAAAGAACGTTTCAAGCTTCCCACTGGTTCTCAAACCAGTCAATAAGGTTGTTTCGTTGACAAGACCTCCGGAAATGGCATCTTGGACACCTTCCTCGATGGCAGTAGTAAAGTTGGTGTTGTGAAGCTCATCAATGAAATGTTGCAACAAGTCAGAGTTGTGCAACTCCATGACGAACTGGTCAATAAAGTTTGCGTCGTCTCTTCTCTGTAAATTAGTAGAGAAGCCCGTCTCATATCTCTCATTCATTTCTCTGATGGTGTTCAACACATAGTCAAAGTCAATGATGGACACGCCGTTGTCGTTTCTTTTGGTTATGCTTCCTTTAGTGGTTGGCGCAGCAGAGACAAATGCTGAGCCCAATACCGATGCATATGTGAAAATAGTGGAAAGCCTCATGGTGGCCACAGTTACACCTAAAAAAACGGGATTAGCGAGGGAACGTGAAAGGGTAAAATCGAGAAAAGCGGTATGAATACGGGTACGGGCCCTTTTTAACAGAATAGAATCATTTGCAACCATTCAGTTTCGCTTTTAGGAAATTCCCCAATTAGGCAATTCTCACCATGGACATTAATCTCAATAGGGTAATCGGAGGTGAGAAGCCTCCACCTAAAGCGTCATGAGCGTAGATACGTCGTGGTTCGTAATCTTAGCATATGCTATCCGAATTCAGCAATTTTTTCATCACTCGTCAAGGTAATGGGAGGTTGTTGTCCTAAGTTTAGCATGGTTGATTGCAGGAAGGTTCTATTACACGGTAGAAATGGAATAGACTGTGCTAGGGATTGCTTATATGAATTTCGGGAGGGAGATATTCGACAATTTAGGAGTAGCAAGTGATCTGAGAGCTCCATAATATTGAAGCTTTTTTTCCGACGGTAAAGTGAGACAGTTTGTGGTTGCAATGTTTTAAGTTGTGTATTTAGCAAAAGTTGGCAATGAGTTGAGAAAATAGAATCATCGTACAAAAAATAGGTGGAGGGATAAGAAAGAAAAAAGAATAGAAAAAGTTTGGAATTGAGAAATGCAGCAAAATTGTATGAAATGAAATATGAAAGAAAAGGAATGCAAGAAGAACAGGTGATATCACTTATAGGAGCTACGATACAGAGGCAACTCAGAGAATAAATGAAGTTGAACTATCAATTGAGAAGGATTGAACTTAAAAATAATATAATCCTAAGATTACCAAGGAATTTTATCCCTTTGACACAATTGAGAGATGGTAACTCCCCTATGAACGTTCAATCTCCACTGACACCATTTCATTTTATTAAACATCTCTGTGAATGAGTCAATGAATCTGTATATTCCCTTTCATTTCCAATACCATTCCTTTCCAATCTCTGAAGGTTACACCCACCCCATAATATCTACGTTGTTTTGCTCTCTATTTATTTATTTTTTTGCTCCACACATTCGGTATTTTTTCGACATCTGTATATTTTCATCAACATTCTGGGATCTATGAATTCTAGGTGTCCGTAAAGCTGCATTTCAGTGAATAAAATATCCCAGCTAAAACCAAAACTCAGAAAATTAAGCATTTCAAAGGACTGACGAATTATGATTCCATTCTTTCTGCCCTATCGATCCATTTCATTCATCCTCTTTCTTTTACCACCTTCTCCACCAATAATTGTCCTGCACTAATACATCCATTTCTGCAACTCCACCTACAAAGCTCCATCTGCTATCCACACCATGAGACCTTCTCTTGTGAGACTTGTCAGACAAAGACGTCCAGAGCGGAAAACCGAGCCGCTCTTACCCCCTCTCCAGCTTTACAAGGCCATTTTGCGTGCACATCACAGCAAACTTCCACAAGAACTCAGATTCTTGGGTGACGAGTATGTGAAGGCAGAATTCAAGGCCCACAAAGGCATCGACAATCCACTTCACATAGTTGGGTTTTTGACACAGTGGCAGGACTACTTGCGCAGCATCGACGGAGGAAACTGGAAAGAAGGTAAGTTGACACAGCAGGAGTTGAACAAGATGTCTCCGGAACAGGTTGGCCAGCTTTATGAGTTGATGCAAGAGACGAAGCGGATTGGATCAGAGAGTTCAGAAGAGAATTGATGTACATAGATAAACCAGAGGTGCTGACCACCATAAGGCTGACTGAATTGAAAGGAGATTTCTACTTGAATTACCTCCTTAATATACAAGAAGTGAGAGTAAGCTAGAGTAACTGAAACAAATGGAGTGTTGCGATTATGTTATGAAGCTTGATTTAAATCGACATTGATTTCGAAGTACGAATATAATCACATCAATTATTGAAACCTGTCAATTAACATTTCCATCTATTTCCTTAGTGAATCCACCCGAAATGCAATAATCTACTCAGTGAAAAATAGACCTCATCAACTATTGACGATTAAGAAGTGAAATAAGCATAATCGCAATTTCCATGACAATTTCCATGACAATTACTATCAAGTAGAAACCCCCCCCCCCAACTACATTCTCTCAAAAAGTCTAGCTTCCTATTTAGTCCATCTACAAACCCTTGCCGTAGTTGCCCAGAGCAAAGAAAGCCATGATGATGGCCACGATGTTCTCCAAGGCCTCCAACCATTTGGTCAACTGCTCTGTCACCTTCGTCTGATCAGCTCCCAACTTAGCGAAAAAGTCCTTTCTGTATGGACATGCCTTCATGGCCAACTTGAAAATTGGCTTGATCAACATACCGTGATACTGCGACAACGTCTTGGTATAAGCGTCGGTGAAAGTCACTGTCATCTCTTTGGTAGGGTTGTCCACGGTCTCTCTCATGGCCTGAGCAGTGAATTGCAAGCCTCTAGACAACCACAAGAGGCCCTGAGTAGCCTTTTTGTCCTTTGTCCCGGCCTCCAGCAACACCAAATCCTGCAAGGTGGCAGCTCCGGCTGGGTCTTTCAACAATTTGGCTCTGATTTTCTCGATGTTGCCAGTCATGTCGCTTTGGACAACACTGAATGCCGACGATCCCAACAAGTCAAAGAGCTTGACAAGCGACTCGGAGGCCTCCAAGAAGGCTGCGGTGTCGATTTTAGAGTCTGTGACAGGCACGTCGACGAACGACTTTTTCATCTCATCGAAAAACGTAGACATGGTGGTGTTTTCTGTTGGTTGTATTTGCTTTATTTAGATAACTGACTTGGTCTACGTGGATTGTGCGCGAGGCTGAATAAATGGGCGACCCATGCAGGACCAAACAGTGGATATTTTTGGTGATTTTGTGGGAGAGATCGATGAAATTTGTCTGGAAACGAATGAAATTTAAAATTGGGAATCTTGTAGGATTAAGATTTATCAATTTTCATGTTGTGCTTGGTATATTATAATTAGATTGTTATGAATGTGCAACTGTTGCGCCAACTCATGCATTCTCACTCTCGACAAGATAATCCGATCTATACGAGGCAAGTTTACATGAATTCTTCAGAATGAGTGGAAACTGTCCAAACAGTTCGCAGCTCTTAATTTGCAGCTCTGGTCCTTAACTGTTCTTGACTCTGGTTGCTCGTGTCCGTTCATGACTGGTCGTTTTCAAGTTCGTTTAGTTAATGTTTTTACCACTCCAAGTCCTCTGCCCAACGAACCCTTCTCTTCTCCTCGTGAGCCTTGGCCTCGGTCTTTCCCATGCGCACATACTCGTCAAACTCTTTTTTGTTGTAGAAGCCTCGGTAGCTACTGTCGGAGGACAGACTGACCACTCGAGTGCTATGGTATGCTTTGATGAGCGCCATTTTCTGCTGCTCGCTTGATGGGACTGTCTCGTTAGTGGGAATTTGGACGATCTCATTGACATCCTCGGGCATTGGGAATCCTTCGCAATTGGACGCGTTGAGTTCCGTGCCAAACTGAGTTGCGTCGTTCACGAGCCCTGTCAGCGAGTCAACCAAGTAGATATCGAGCTTGTTCAGGGGCTTGAGTACCAGATGCTGTGGTTTTACTATGCGACTCGATTTGGGCATGCAGATTCGGTTTGGAGAGCGTAGGGCCGGAAGTGATGATTGTAACTGTAATGGTTGTGTTGGCTGTAATTGGAGTGGTTGAAGCAGAAGTTGCGGGATCAGAAGTGACTGAAGCGCCTGCTTCTGTGACAATCTCTTTTTATGTCCCTTCTCTGCTGTGGAGTTGCCAATGTTGTTGTTGCATGTGTTATTGGAGATGTTGGAGCTGTGTGCCATGTTGCTGGCATTGGGAAGCGCCTGTAGTACAGTTGATGCACCCTTGTGTCTCTTAGCCGGCCGAAGTGCTGAACCATCCTTCCGCTTCTTCGAAGGCTCCGGCGAAACATTCTCTTTATTGTCATTATGCAACTTTGTATGGAGATACGAATCAAGGTCGCCATCAAGCGGGTCTGTACGCCGCGAGAAGCGGCCCTTAAACACCCGAGTTCGGAGCTGATCGTCCAACTCGAAGTCGTCGTTGCCTTCTTTTAGCAGATCGAGAAGCTTCTCTATCTTGTCGTTGTGGAGAGGTCTTTCTTCGAGCAAATCACCGGCAGAGGCACTGTTTCGGAGGTGGTAAGTAGCTTGGAACAAATCTGAGGTCATCAGCGACATCCCACACAGCAAGTCAGGGGTTGGAGTGGCGGAAAGCAGCTGGATGGAGCCAAAGGCATGGCCAGACTTCTTGGTGGGAGAGCATGCAGAGTCTTCTGGCAAGAGGTCATGGACATCGAGGTGGCATTCGTCTAGTAGACTGGACGTATCGAAGGAGACTTCAACTGGAGAGGACTTCATGGAGCTTTGGGATGGTTGAATAGTTCAATGAGGTTAGTTGGAGTTTTCTACGATAACAAATAGTCTGTATGTTTACAAACGATCTGGAATAGGCAGGAGGAAGAGACAGGACTGCGACAATGTGAAGAGTGAGAATTAAACACATGGCATTAGTGGACGTACTGGAATTTGTAGAGAAGGCATGAAATTGGCAAAAATGGAATCGATGGCAATGGCATGGGGTTGATAGAATGTCAATAAAAGAGTTGTGGTGGTGTTTTTGGTGTGTTATAGAATATGTAAGGAAATGGTCCACGGGCTTGTTAAGTTAATTGACAAAAATTTGGGTGCGACCATTGAATGATAATTAAGAGATTTAACAATTAATGGAAATTCTGACAAGAAAGAGAAAATTTTTGAAGATAGGAGTTATTGGTTCCAAATATGAACAGTACGAGTTTTTTTACTTTCGATTGTTGTGGTTGGTTATAGAACCGTTCATTGAGCAAGAGTGCGGTGTAAATGTAGAGACTCTGATAAGAAAATCTGTGATGGGGAAAGGTTTTCTCTTAATCTGCGTCTTTTTTTGCTATTTCCACTAGAAATATCCTGAGCGGGTTTCGTAACAATTGCTCGAATTGAATTGTACCATGGATCTTGGATACCTAGGAAGCTCAGCATTTGTACTAATCAGTTGTGATTTTGCAACGCTTGGAAGATTTCTACACGATTAACCGACCTTATTGGAGGGGGAACACGCTCTCATTCTATTACATAAAAGTACTCAATTCTTTTTTTTTTTCAATCATAAAGCTATTTAACATTTCCATGACGGAAGAAACCTTAGACTCCCAACCAATACTTGTCTGCCTCGGTAGTAATTTCGGCCTCTCCAACAACATTGTCGGAAGAAGATGCCAAAATAACACTGTAAGTGTCCTTCTCAGACAACCACTTGTTCTTGTAAGAGTCCCAGTACGAAGTAGCCTCCAAGAGCGGAAGCTTGATAGTCACAGTCTTGGTCTCACCTGCTTTCAAGAACACCTTGCCGAAGTCACGAAGTTCCTTGACTGGACGGATAATTCTAGGGTTGTGTGCCTTCACATACAACTGTACCACAGCAGCACCGTCGACCTTTCCAGAGTTGGTCACATCAATAGAGGCAACAACTTCATCCCCTTCCACAGATGCCTTAGTGTTCTTGTAGTCGAATGTGGTGTATGAGAGACCAAACCCGAATGGGAACAAAGGCTTTCTGTCCACCTTTTCGTAGTATTTGTAGCCAACGAAAACGTCTTCTCCGTACAACACACGGCCATTGGTGGAGCCGTAGTTCAAGTACGAAGGGTTATGTTCGAGTCTCTCTGGGAAAGAGAGTGACAACTTACCGGATGGGTTGACATCACCGAAAAGAACATCAGCAATGGCATTACCCAACTCGTTACCTCCAAACCATGCCTGGACAAGACCCTTGACGTCATTAATCCATGGCATAGTCACTGGAGATCCCGATTGGTTGACCACAACAACGTTCTTGTTGACCTTGGCCACTTCAGCGACCAACTTGTCAGTCCAGCCGGGAACATCCATGTCTGGTCTGTCAAAACCTTCGGATTCCCATTCCTTAGACAATCCAGTCACCAAAACAACCTTGTCGGCCTTCTTGGCGAGCTCAACAGCCTTCTCCAAAGCCTCTTCGTCGGTAGTTTTGATTTCAGCTCCAAAGTATACACCTCCAGTCTCCTGGTACTCGGTAACGAGATTAGATGTTGGTCTTGTACCATATTCAACCTTCAACTTGTACTTCTTGCCCTTCTCCAACTGCACCAGGGCTCTCTCCTCACGGGTACCCATACCCAAGAAGAATGCATCACCTTTGACCTGCTTGGTCTTGTTGTCGACAATGAGCTTTCCGTCCAAAAACATCTGAGCCGTACCCAAGCACGAACAGCCGAACTCGTAGGTGGCAGTCTCATCTGGAGTGTAGTAACCCTCCATGTCTGCGTAGTACAATTGGGTACCAGCAGGCAATTTAGGACTCTTATAGTCAGTCAAGAATAACTTGGAGCTGTCCGACGAAATCACGTCAAAAGCCTCTCTGTTTTCAGTGCCTGGAGCCTCTCTGAAGAAGCTCACAGTGAAACCCTTCTCGCCGTTCTCTTTGGTCAAAATGCTTCCGATATCTGGTAAGGTCTTGTCCAAGTAGGCACCGAGCGAGTGCTCCACAACAACTGCATTCTTGCCAGCACGCTCCTCCACCTTCTTGACAATACCGTCGTATGGAGAAACGGTATATCTTGCTCTCAACGAGGCAGAACCTCCACCGGAGTTTCTCTCGGCCTTAGCGTTGGGTCCGATCACAGCAATAATCTCGTTTCCATTGGCCTTCTCGGCACTCAATGGCAAGATGTTGCCCTCATTCTTCAACAACACGATGGACTCACCTCCAACCTTACGCAAGAGCTCACCAGCTGCTGGGTCGTCATTCTGCGACTCCTTCTGGTCCTTAGGAATGCCAGCCTCGAGACAGTCATTGATGAAGTGGAGAACGTAACGACAGTTATCGTCAATGACGTCTCTGTGAATTTCATTACAGACAACCATGTGAGAGGTCTGCACGTCTTCACGGAATCTGGTTGGACCTGGCATCTCCAAGTTCAAGCCAGCATCAAGGGCCTCCTTGGTGGTGTACACTCCATACCAGTCAGACATTACCAAGCCATCCCACTTCCACTCTTCTCTCAAAACGTCTTGAAGCAACTTCTTCGACTGTGAAACGTGCTCTCCATTGACCTTGTTGTAAGCAGTCATGATGGACTTTGGATTGGCATCACGCACAGCGATCTGGAATGGCTTCAAGTACACCTCACGCAAAGCCCGCTCGCTGATGATGGTGTCCACACCTTTTCTCTCGTCCTCCTGGTCATTACAGACGTAATGCTTCAAGCATGCAACCACATTACCCAGTTGAATACCATTGACAATTGCGGCAGCCATGTGGCCCGACAACGCTGGGTCCTCGGAGTATGACTCGAAAGCTCTGCCTCCCAAAGGTCCACGGGCAATGTTACAAGTTGGGCCAAGAATACAGTGAGCACCTTTCATCTTGGCTTCTTTACTCATCAACTTACCTGCTTCGACAAGCAAGTCCTTGTTGAATGTGGAAGCAACTCCGGTTCCACAGGGGAAACAGTTCGAAGGCACAGCATCGAAGAAACGGGTTCCACGAATACCATTTGGACCGTCAGAGACAGTCACTGAAGGAATGTCCAATCTATCAATTGGGACGGTCTGCCAGGCATTCAAACCGGCAAGAAGAGAGATCTTCTCGGAGAGAGTAAGCTCGGTCAATAATTGTTCGACGTCCAATTGAGGCATATTGGGCTATGAATGAAGAGTTCAGGATAAAGATGAATAGTTCAAAGATGAAATGGTGTTACTATATACTTTGGAAAGTATTGGAACATGCCCCGCGCGGACTCCAGGTTTGGTCGCCAAATTGGGCAGAGCACCCGAAACATTTCGATGTCAAAGCGCACCGTTACCCAATCCGGACAACAGTGTGCATATGCCTGATTGTGGGGTGAGATTATTATCATGTACTTCATGCTGTAGCCTAGACACCCCCACTTATGTACCTGGCATGTGGGGTATTATTTCTCATGCACACTACTTATTTGGATTTTCGATATCTGGTGTTGGGTAATGGACTGATTGGCTATACTGATCTGGTTGGGTTGATATCGGCTTGGCCAGAAGAAATGAGTATCATTGGTTCACCGCAGTTCTTATGTTCGGATGAGACGGATGACACAGATGTTGAGGTCCATTGCAATGCCATGAGAGATCATCGGGGAGAATAGTTAGTTCCTACGAAGAATGTCTTCATGAATCTGTTCTTGATAGTAACTTTTGGCAATTTTTCTGGATAATTTCATGAGATCTGTAGCGTTCAATATGTTGATACTACTTCTCTACTCTAGATTTCTATTCCGCAACGATGCAAACTCCATATTGATCCTTATACCAAGCACTCTAAAACAAAGTCCCAGTAACAGATACATTGATACCTACGTAATTACCTCTTTAGTTACAAGTTCATCTTGGGAAAAAAAAAAATGACAAAATCAAGTCTCGCATTCAGTTAACTACCATACTCTAATATTCCCTCAAAATGGTGTTAAGCTCCTCTCTCTGGACACAGTTCTCGATCTTGAAGCAAGCGGCCACCTCGTCCAACTCCTCAAAAGACAATGGAACGAAAAGCTCCGCATACTCATGTTGGGCATACTGCGAGAACAACATGTCTCTCAACACTCTGCCGATGTAGTCTTTCATGGTCCAGACGTGAGGATACAATGCCTTGTGGAAGTCCTGAGGGACATTGGATGCAAAATGATCTTCCAAAGCCTTGTACAACTCTCCAAACTTGGGATCGATATCATTTCCCCATCTGTCCAAACCCAAGTGCTTCTTCTTCAATAACCACTTGCCGAAAACTTCATAGAACTTGGACTTTGGGTTGACATATGTCAAGCCTTGGAATCCAATGTCCTTATAAAGCCAAATAGACCACGAGATTGGTGCATTGTCTCCACTGGGGTCTCCAGTCTTGTAGATTTCCAATTGGTCCTTCAACACCAGGTATCTGACCTTGTTGATCTCTGCTGGGTTGGCATCTCCTCTGAAGTCCGAGGCATACACTGGGCCAAACTCTCCGTTCCAAACTGGAACCTTGGTCTTCTTCATGAACTCAATCTTTCTCTCATATTGTTGTTTCAACTTGCCCTTCTGCTCTTCAGTGCCCTTATACACTTCCTCAGACATAGGGAAGCCGAAAATGGTGTAGTCATGGATCGAGTACACACTGTTTGGCAAAACGGTGTCTGGGAACTGGCGGAAGTCCATGGCGTACGTATTTCCGTCCAAGAACAAGATGTGGTTAGGGTCAACCTCACGGATAGCCTTCTCGACTCTGTCATAGAAATTGACCAACTTGGAGTGGTCAGCGACAGCTGGCTCGTTCAATGGGTTGTATCCTGCCACCCATTCGTTGTCCTTGTAGTGCTCACCGAGCTTGACCCACAAGTTGACAATAACATCTTGGAAAACCTTAAAGTCCCAGAAAAGCGACTTGTGGACTCCAGAGTCCGAGTGCCAGTCCTGGTTCTGTCCACCTGGAGTGGCATGCAAGTCCAAGATGGTGTAAATTCCTTCAGCAGCACATGTGTCAACCACACGGTCCAAACGGTCGAAACCGCTCTGCTTGATCTTGAACATATCTCCATCATCATCGATGAAGTGTCTGTAGTTGAAAGGAATACGCAAGCAGTTCAATTTGAGCTCATCCTTAAAGAACTTGGCGTCCTTCTCAGTCCAGAAGTAGTCGTAGAACTTGTCAAAGAAGTAGTCAAACTTCTCTTTTCCCATCTTGGACTCCATAACCTTCTTATGTTCGGTCTCGTGGCCCGGATATCCGGTGATGAAGTTCTCCATGTTGAGATGGCCACCGGTGGCGCATCCCTTCAACACCACTGGAGTGCCCTTGTCGTCGACGATCTTAGTTCCCTGTACTTTCAAAAAACCCATATTTGTTGAATTGTTGAAGTTTAGAAGAATTCAGCCTGGAGGGTTGTCTAAATAATAGTTGGCGGGGAGGTCTGACTCAGTGCAGGATACCCCAGCTTTATGGATGTCTTACTAAAAGGAGAAGAGGTAAGCGAAAGTGCGCTTGACCCCCAAAAATGGCTGTCATTCCTGGCGGTACAGGTATTTCGTGCACATGGTCCCTCTCCACTATTGTTTAAGGCGAGGTGGCCTAAATAGGTATTGTAAAGTCACCTCGACTTTTGCTCGGCAAATGTGCCAAAATCGGAGATGTTCCCACCTTTCCGTTTTCGGAGGATATCCCATTTCAACTCTTGGCACGTGTGAAGATAGGTATTAACCAACTACCCAAAAATCCATAGAATCTGCTGGTTCTAAGACTTGATCGATCAACGAGAAATAAAAAAAAAAAATGCAAAAAAACGAAGATAAATCAATCATCACTAAAACTTCTGAAGGCAATGGTCGTAATTTATAAACTCCTTCTATTCTTCTCAAACTTAAATCGGGTAGTGGGAGAATTCCGTTCTTCAGCCGTTTTGCTTGTATGACAATGCACTCACCCCGCACTTATAGGACAAAATCTGCATTAGCTTTCTGCTTTTCTATTATGAAATTGAATTGCGTGTACACACTCCTCGGATGGTCGACGAGGGGTTTCTCCTCGTTTACATCTTAGGCTGCGGTGATTCAGCCGTAGATCGCAAAAACCGAGTCATAGCTCGAACATTTGCAGCCATTGATGATGCCTCAATTTTGCATTATTTGATACTTTTTTTTCTTTATCCGTGCAGAATATAAGTTCTCTGTTGTGTTTCGTTGCTGGTTATGGTAGGCCAAGGCACAAAAGGCGTGCTCCAAACATGTGTTGAAAAAGAGCTTGGCTCTCATGTCCCCCGTCCGCCTGCACCCCGGATTCACGCTGCAAGCGCACATCGTATTAAGACCTAACACACAGGCTGCAGTTATTGATGAAGACCTCATTTCATGATCCCAAGTAATATAAATACTGGACCATCTGTCGTTATTGTCATAATCTCATCACTTTCTTCACTTCTCCAATTGATCATGGCTGATTCTACTAGTGTCATTTCTGAGAAGAAAATCGAAACAGACGAGTTTGATGACGTTCATTCCGTCACCATCAATGACTACATTGCTGAAACCAGACCTTGGTACAGAGTTCCTCACTTGAGACTCTTGTCTTTCTGTATATTCTTGATCACCATCACTTCCACCAACAATGGTTACGATGGTTCGATGTTGAACGGTTTGCAGTCTTTGAGTCACTGGCAAGAGGACATGGGCCACCCCGCTGGCCAAAAGCTTGGAGCTTTGAGTAACGGTACTTTGTTTGGCTCTATTGCTGCTCTTCCATTTGCTCCATTCATTTCCGACCGGTTCGGAAGAAGAAAGGCTATTTTTGCTGGCCAGTTGATCACGGTTATCGGAGGTATCTTGCAAGGTGTTTCGACAGATTACGGATTCTTTTTGGGTTCCAGAATTGTTCTTGGTTTTGGTTCATGTATTGCTACAATTGGTTCACCAACCTTGATTTCCGAGTTGGCCTACCCTACCCACAGAGAGTCTTCTACCTTCTGTTACAACATTTGTTGGTATTTGGGCGCTATTGTTGCTTCATGGGTCACTTACGGTACAAGAAACTTGGATAGTAAGGCCTCTTGGACTATTCCTTCCTACTTGCAGTCTGCTTTACCTACTTTCCAGTTGCTCCTCTTTTGGATGGTCCCCGAATCTCCAAGATTTTACGTTGCAAAGGGTAGGGTTGAGAGTGCCAGAAAAGTGTTGACCAAATTCCATATTGGAAACTCTGAGGACCCTAGAGACATTGCCTTGGTGGAGTTTGAGTTGAGAGAAATTGAGAGTGCATTGGAACAGGAGAAATTGAACTCCAACTCTTCTTACTTGGACTTTATCACCAAGAAGAATTTCAGAAAGAGAGGTTTCTTGGTCTGTTTTGTCGCCATCATGATGCAGCTTTCCGGTAACGGTTTAGTCTCGTACTACTTGGTTAAAGTGTTGGAGTCCATTGGTATTACTGACGCTACCAAACAATTGGAGATTAATGGTTGCTTGATGATTTACAACTTTGTTATCTGTGCTACCTTGGCATGTGTCGTCAGATACTTTAAGAGAAGAACCATGTTCATTTTCTGTGTCTCTGGTATGTTATTGTCGTACGTGATCTGGACCATTTTGTCTGCCCTCAACCAACAGAAAAATTTCGAGGACAAGTCTTTGGCTAACGGAGTTCTTGCCATGATTTTCTTCTATTACTTGTTCTACGATGTCGGAGTCAATGGCTTGCCATTCTTGTATCTTACCGAGATCTTACCTTACTCCCACAGAGCAAAGGGTATTAATCTTATGCAATTTTGCATGTTCATCGTTTTGGTCTACAACGGTTACGTTAACCCAATTGCCATGGATGCCATTGAATGGAAGTACTATATTGTGTACTGTTGTATTCTTGCCGTGGAGCTCTTGGTGGTTATCTTCACCTTCCCAGAAACTTCCGGTTTTACTTTGGAAGAAGTTGCTCAGGTCTTCGGTGATGTTGCTCCAGAAATGGCCAACAGACACGTTTCCACTGTTGAGACTACTAACAAGCGTTCCTTGGAGCATGTTGAGGAGGTTTAATTAATGTTGTTCAATGAAGTATATGTTTATATTCTTAGTGTAGACCCATATTGGAGTTTTTCACATTTTTATCTGAGCAGAAGGGAATATGGCTAACTGTATCATGTTCTGAACTCAATCAAGTAACTTATCTCATTGATCTTGTGCTTTTGATAAACGAAAATTCTGTCTGTTTCATTTTTGATTTTCTTCAATGCTTGCCTAACTATAGTCGTCTACAATTGCTACATTCCCTTTTCAGACCTACTCCTTACAAGTTTATTTCATTCCGTCAGGTCTAATTGTTCTACGACTGATACCCCACAGATTTTTAACAATGTCAGCGTCTTGTCGTTATTCATTTCGGTTTTTACACATACTGTAATCCATAAGAAAACCACTCCGCAACAAAGTCATTCATTCAACCAGGCGTGGTCACTCGAATGTACCATTGTCACTTCTAATGTAACATCTGCTACGCCATGCACCTCGGTATTATGCTCGAGAGGATGTGGGGATGAACATTAGTCTCTTGTGCAGATTGTTCTGACACCCAGAAGTCCCTTTCGACGGAATGCAAAGATTGCTTTTGGACGACTCTTGGCTCTTGGAAGACAGAATTGTTGAGATGAAGACGCAACGTTTGTTGGTCGACTTAGCAGATAGAAACGAAACATGCAATGAAGGACAACTTAGGCTCGCGTATTGGTGAAATTCCTCTTCAAATGACGTGACGGATTGCCAAGAATTGAAATGAATCCCGGTGATTGTTGTCAAAGTTGGTCAATGGTGCCATTTTTTGGCTTGGGGTTGGCTCCAAATACTTCATCAGTATCCAAGATAGGAAGTGGGAAAGATCCTGGTGCAAGTCCCGAAAAACATGGTTCACATATACCGTATATTCGGTTGAAGAGTGGATACAAAGTGTTAGCGGTCATTATTTTCTCGTCAATTGAATGATGATTCTGTCAGGATGAAACGTTGCTATTGGCGGTTTTTCAACCACCATCTTCATGGACTCTCAAAAATTGTTTTGTAAGCTAATCTCCATGATTAATATCGGTCACTATTCATCCCCATGACATTTCTCTTCACATTTTGGGTTGGAAGCCAGACATGACAGAGAATCTTAAGCCTTTCTTTCACTTCCAGAGAATCATAAAAAGATCGGTGAGGCTGTTAATTATATTAGGCAATGCAGACCCATCTAGTTACAATTGATGAAATTATGTCAGTCCCCTGTACATTTCATCCTTGAGTCTTCAATTGCCATCAAGCTGTGTGACATCCAAAATTCCAATTCTGATGGAAACTCTTCCGCTACATGGTTGATAAGTCGCTCACATCTGGTCGCCCGAACATTCTTCAATCTTGAATTCACTTACTGGGACAGCCATTTAAAAAATTAACTACACTTTTTCATACCACTTATTTATGCCAGAGGAGCAATACTCTCACACAGCGTACCATGGGCCCCATACGAAGTAATCCCTGAACCTCTGTTACTATGTATTTTGCAAGAAGCTGAACGTGAGACACTGTCCAATGTTTTGCATATCATTTAGTCTAGTGTCAGAACACATTCTGTCAGGTGGAGACATCAGTCGCTATTCAATATTGTAGAAAACACTTAATCTGATGTTTGCACTGCAAACCACCTTCAAACAAACCAGCAAACAAATCTGAATTACACATCAAGTGCCCAATCGCCTTATTTGACAGTAAACGGATATGGATCCCCTTGGAAGAACTCAGCATTGAACATTGCCAACTGAGACTCGTTACAATCAGAATGTCCCCTGGCTTGCCCCATAGTTTTCGAGCTTTTTGAACTCTGGGCAATCATAAGAAGCCAGGAGATCGTCTCAATACTTGTATAATATAGGCAAAGAATCTGTAAATTTCAATCTCATATCTTTTGAGACTTCCTATACCAAACATGCTCACCACTTACATACTTTTTTTTCGAGTCTAAGAGAGCCGTATCGAATGTTCCGTTGATACAGACAGATAACTACCTGTGGCTAGTTATCGGACCTTTCTAACTCAATTTAACTGAATTCATGGGAAAACACAATCAGGTATCATTCTGAAGCAATACTCGCCCTTGTCGTCACTTAAACAGTTGATTATATAACTGATAGTTTCTTTTGACATTGAAATTGAAGATCATGATTGAAAAGATCAACAATTTGATTTTACATCAAAAACACATATTAGAAAACTCACTATGTATTTTCCAACCAGTAATTATAGGCTCTATCCTCCTGCAGGTACGCCAGACTTGGTGCACCAATAGAGTCGCACGTCGTCCACGAATTTCTCACTACATAGTACTACTTCATCATGGGTGCCGCATACCAGATTCTCGGAAGATCCGTCCAGCCCCACGTGTTAGCCCTCGCTACCTTGGGCGCAGTTGTGTTTGTTGCTGCTCCAAAGCCTTGGGGTCCTCCCAAGCCAACTCACCCAGCCATTGGTGCATCTTCTCCAGAGGAGGAGAAGTTTGTCCAGGACTTTTTGGCCAAGCACTTGGAGAAGCATTAGGTGGATGTATATATGAAATATATTCTTAGAGGAGTGGGTGTAGATTGTATGAATGCAAGACATGTGTTTTTGTTTGAACATACTGAATACTTGAAGATGATAAGTGAAAGATTGAAAGAGTGGAACATAGGAAGACTGGAAGAAAGAAAGATTGGAACACAGAAAGACTGGAACTTAGAAAGACTGGATTGAAAGACTGGAAGGCTTGGGGCCCCAAATATGAGAATGTTTGGAAGGCTACATAACAGCCACTGGAATTGACGTTGCAGAGTTTGATGCACTTGAAATTCCTAAAAGATTTTGAAAAGCAGAATAGGTCATTCTAAGAAACTCCTTTTGAATCTCCCTTTGCTTTGTACACTTGTTTTCCAGGTTCCATGTATATATCTTCTGTTGTTTCTCACACAGTCCATCCGTGTGTATACATAGTTGAAGCATACAAAATGTGCATGTTACCTTCATCTTTGTAGTTGAGATATATTCTGTGTGTTCTATCTTTATCTGTCTTCAAATCTATTCTTTATTCTATTCCAAATGTATGTTCTATTTTCATCCTCTATCGATTCTATTTTATATTCTTTTCCCTTCCATTCATTTTCAACACCGTCTCTATCTTCTCTGGCCTGTGCACTATCCATTAAATGCACTCAGTGTATGCCTACACTATAGAACATCATAGCTAGGACATAGCAGTATTTTCTTAAATATTCAATCTAAGTCCATACAACTATTAGAAAGCTCTCCAATTAAACCAGTTTCGAAATCTCATCAATATTGCTTTTCTTCTCGAGTCTTCATCTCGATTCCTTCCTGGCCTACCTATAGTGCGCATCTCATCTCATAAAAAATTCATACTACTACTCATCATGTCTGCCATCTACAAAGCATTGCAGTCCAAGCTGTCTAAGGACACTTCGGAGAAAACAAAACACATCAACCGTCAGAGAGTGTTGGTGATCTCGTCTCGTGGTGTCACCTACAGACATCGCCACTTGATCAACGATTTGACGTCGTTGATGCCTCACGCTAGAAAAGAACCAAAGTTCGACTCCAAGAAAAATTTGTACCAGCTTAACGAAGTGGCTGAGTTGTACAACTGTAACAACATTTTTTTCTTTGAGGCTAGAAAGCATCAGGATCTCTACCTTTGGATCTCCAAGCCTCCTAATGGGCCTACCATGAAGTTCTACATTCAGAACATGCACACCTTAGATGAGTTGAACTTTACTGGTAACTGCTTGAAGGGTTCCAGACCAATTTTGTCGTTTGACAAGTCGTTTACGGATTCTGCCCACCATGAGCTTCTCAAGGAGACATTCACTCATACTTTCGGAGTTCCTCCTAATGCCAGAAAGTCCAAGCCTTTCGTGGACCATGTCATGACGTTTTCCATCGTGGACAACAAAATTTGGGTGCGTAACTACCAGATCTCCGAGACGGAGGACATCAAGGAGTCGGAAGATTCTAATGTGGACGTTGAATCGTTGTCCTTGGTGGAGATTGGACCTCGTTTTGTCATGACATTGATCACCATCTTGGAGGGTTCATTTGGCGGACCTAAGATTTACGAGAACAAGCAGTACGTGTCTCCTAATGCTGTGAGAGCACAGTTGAAGCAGCAAGCTGCTAACCAGGCCCGTTCGCGTGCTGTGGCTGCATTGGACAGAAAGGTGAAGAGAAGAGACCAGGTGTTGAAGGCAGACCCGTTGTCCAACGAGAGTTTGTTTAAGTAGTGTAAGATAGGATAATGCATGGGTATTTAGGATGGTGTAGAATAGATTAGAGTGGTTGTTGGAAATCTTCTATCTTCTATCTTCTATCTTCTATCTTCTATCTTCTATCTTCTATCTTCTATCTTCTATCTTCTATCTTCTATCTTCTATCTTCTATCTTCTATCTTCTATCTTCTATCTTCTATCT
>Ga0160505_100315_pt1 | contig 31157 bp, 19 predicted proteins | sample DIDeMG_FD_108225 | JGI IMG/M metagenome (GOLD analysis project Ga0160505, IMG submission 108225) | Enriched chicken feces microbial communities from UW Madison campus, WI, USA - DID2874_E49_Stillage MG | ecosystem: Host-associated > Birds > Digestive system > Large intestine > Fecal ... | reverse complement strand
GTAGAGAAAAACAAAAGACCAGAGAGGAAAGCGGAAAATAAGGTATGTATTTGAAGAAAAGGGTTGGGTTTGGGCGGGGGGAAAGAAAATAAATGGGGGTAGTATAGGAGAAAGGAGGTTGATGTTGATTGAATAAAGGGAAAAAATAGACATGTCAAGATTATACGGAGGAGTAGTTAATTCCATTGCTAATCTCAGATATTGGGGGATTCTTAGTTATAGACATACAGGATGTGGAAAAAGGTGCAGATATTGATGAATTTGAAACTAATAGATTGGGATGTATTGGGAAGTACGGAAAATTTGTAAAAAGAATAGGAATCGATGAAAAGGAAGTTTTAAGGAGTAGACATGAAAAGGATGAGGTGTAGAGTCTCATTCATGATGATAATGAACATAAATATCTAGTTTGGGGGATGAAAATAGACGTGGCTAAAGTAATGGGTTGTCATATGTGGTTAGTACAACTGAACTCCCCATGACACCAACGAATGACTGTCATTGACGATATGCAGCATAGATGGGTCTGCCATTTTGGGAAAGCCCGTAAATCCAACTCCAAACACTAAATTTTATGGAAAATCATCAGCGGCATTGTCTATTTATGGAATACGTCACGATGCATGTAGTGTTATACTTCAATGTTTTGGTTGTGTGAAATTTGTGCCAGCAACGACGTTTAAACAACGAAGCCAACGGAACATATCGCATTGTTTGGTTTAGAATACATTGAATGTCCAATGGAACGGACATGATGTGAACACAAAAGCGTCACAATGAAGTGAAAACTGAGTATTATAGTGCTTGAATATGATAGAAGTTAAGCACTGGCTGATGCGATGTAAATCTACAACCTGAGAATGTTTTCTCTGAAATTAAGGTAGAAGTTAATCATTTAACGCTTCTGTACTTTCCTTGGTTATTTTCTTGAATGTATTTAAAAGATAATTGCTTCTTAATAGTACTTCTGTGTACTGTTGTACTACAGAGGGTGATGAAAAATGTGCTTGAAATTGTAAACAGAATGTGCTATAGAATGTATTACAGAATGTTCAAATAGTCTTGTCCTTCAGTAATTTACCGCTTATCATGCATGATCATCCCAGGCCATCTTATGCACGTTACTTTGCTACCGTTTAAACATTGCTAACCTTAAGTATTGAGGTACCATGCCTCGTCTACCAGACGATTGCAACTTCAACTACAGTCGCCACCATCATGTTCAAAATTGGAGATTGTATGCGATTATACAAATAAATCGTCATACCAATATAGAATGTTTTCATTCTGCAGAAACTGTGACTTTCTTAATTTTCTTCATATCACCAGTTGGGACCAAATTTTCATCCAATTTCTCACTAACTGAAAATCGCCCAAACTCCTAACCCTCTCAATATCCTCGGAGAATCACCCTTGGACTTCATCATCCGTTCAATCCTCCATTTTTGCCCCTCTCAAACCCAAATCAACCCATAAAATATATAAGCTCATCACCACCGAAAGAACTTCAACTTCTACAGTACTCTCCTGTCTAGATATTCCCGTCTAAGTGCATCCAAACCCCAGGCCTGATTTCGCGGCAAAATTTTATATTTGTCGAGTCTACAACACTAACCAAATCCATCAATCATCCCTCTGATGAAAAAAATATAAATAACCGCCAAAATCTCTTTATACATACAATTTCAATCATCTTAAGCTCCGCTTCCAACCGCCCCGAAATCACCCACCAAAATATCCATTCATCAGCAACAAAATCCGACTAAACATTCCATCATGGTAGTCTCCCCACTCCCACCAAATTTTCAGGTGGGGCATTTGCTCGCACCAAAGCCCTCCGAGCATACTTCGCCACCATGACCTAAGTAAAAATCATCGGATTTCACCGAAACCTTCCCCACCCAACCAGCCAATGATCAAGTCCCTCTGAACCTCTCATTTTTTTTCTTTTTCCGTCCCATTCACCGTTTTTTCAATCCCCTCCTCCAACGCCCTGGAGTCCGTCCTGCAGGAAACCCCAATGTGGGGTGGCCACTGTCGACAACTCCAAAAACCATCTTTTAGTCCCATTTCTTCTTCTTATCAGACACTAGTCAAGCCAACACCGGAATTCATTACAATATGGCCGAAAAAGAATCCGACGCCGCCTTGGAAATCTATATCCGTTTCAACGATGATATGGAAAAGGACTACTGCTTCCAGATCTCCACCTCCACCACTTTCAGAGACTTGTTGAAGGTTTTCGACACTTTGCCAATCTCCTTGAGACCCAATGTGTTCTACGAGCCCCGTCCCACGGGCTTCGTTGTGTCCACTCTGCCCGGTTACCTTACCGAAGACGGTGCATTGCTCTTCTCTTACGAGACAGACAAGAAGAAATACCAAAAGAAGGTTGGATTGGACGAGAAAATCGCCAAACATTGTTGGCCAGGCCAGTTGGTCATGCCAGTTTGGGAATTCAACCTGTTTGGATACTACTCTTTCCTCACGTTTTTATTGACCTGGCTCTATACTGATTTGCCTGACTTTATCTCCCCTACTCCAGGTATTTGCTTGACTAACCAGATGTCATACCTTGCCTCGGTGCTTGCCCGTAAATTTGGATATGATCACATTGCCAACTTGGTGCTCGACGATGTCAGAGACCCTGTCAACATCGGTGCTCAGTGTGTGTTTTTCTTCTTCCATTTGATTAAGGTTCTTGCCTTGTACTTTGTTATTTGGTCAGGAATGCTCAACCCAACCAAGGTGTTCCGTGTTCCATTTACCCTGAAGCCAAAGCAGGTAACCAAGGAGATGTTGATTGAGTTGGGCTGGACCGGTTCCAAGAGAGCCAACGCTGACGAATACAAGGACTTCTACAGAACTTACAAGATCAAGCAACATGGAGGTATGGTGCCTGCCCATCAGGCTGGCTTGTTCACCAAGTTGAAGAACTTGGGAGTGTTTTTGGGCGATGGAGAGGGCTTTAACACTCCTCTTGACTCAACTAACAAGTTGGACGATGCAGGCGACAAGTTTGTGTTGAGCTACGGGCTTTTTGTCAAGCTTGGCGAGTACTTTGAGGACTACATCAAGGGTAAGCTGGTTGAGGAGGTGAACGAGGCTATTAAGGAGTTCCGTAGGTACGGACTTTTGCACAGCAGCGAAGAGATCCAAGAGTTGGTTGCTAAGAGAAAAGCCAACGGTGACCTGAAGCTTGAGTAATTGGAAGAGTCTATGAAAGAGAAATTTGAAGAGATAGGTCAAGAGTAGGGAATTGAGGGAGTAAGAATGACGAAATAACGAGAGAAGAATGTCAAGAGAAGAGTGATAAGATTAGGGAAAGAATTACGAGAGAATGACGAAAACGACTAGAATGAGAGGGTGGACGACAGATGTACCCCAAATATCTGGATTTTCAGATCCATGGGGTTTCCCCATCCATTACCACCCTATTCAAATCAAATCAATGACCAATTTACGTCTAAGAAAGATTCCATTTCACCAACCAATGTTCTCCGTTCGATGAGTAATAGTGCGCGTTTGACTCTGATCCATGCCGGTACCGGCGCGCAGCACGTGCCGTTGGCACATAGGTGCCTGTGTCACGTGGAAACAACCCACGGTGGGCGACCACAGTATAGCTAATTGAATAATCAAAATTACAGAAACACCTTATGTAGAAACACCCGGATTCAATTGATAAGTAAGAAAATCATACAATTGAATTGTAACGTTTCTTTTTTTTTTCTCCTCGAAAAAAGAAAATCAAAAACCTCATCCTCTCAACCAGCATTCACCCCAAATTTTTCAACTATACGACACCTGCATAGCAAATCCGACATCAAGGTTTTCCACCATTATAAAAAGACCACAATCCGCCCCATCCACCACCCAAATTTTTTTCCCATTATCAAAAGAAAAATGGTTCAAGCTTCCGTTTTAGGTTTCCCACGTATCGGTGCCCAGAGAGAGTTGAAGAAGGTCACCGAGGCCTACTGGTCCAAGAAGGTGACTGTCGACGATTTGTTGGCTAAAGGTAAGGAATTGAGAGCCCACAACTGGAAGTTGCAGAAGGATGCTGGTGTGGATGTCATTGCTTCCAACGATTTCTCCTACTACGACCAGGTGTTGGACTTGTCGCTTTTGTTCAACGTCATCCCAGACAGATACACCAAGTTCGACTTGGCCCCAATTGACGTTTTGTTCGCCATGGGTAGAGGTTTGCAGAGAAAGGCTACCGAGACTGAGGCCGCCGTCGATGTCACTGCCTTGGAGATGGTCAAGTGGTTTGACTCCAACTACCATTACGTCAGACCAACCTTCTCTCACTCCACTGAGTTCAAGTTGAACTCCGAGGCTGGTTTAAAGCCTGTCAACGAGTACTTGGAGGCCAAGGAATTGGGTGTTGAGACCAGACCTGTCATTGTGGGTCCAATCTCTTACTTGTACTTGGGTAAGGCCGACAAGGACTCCTTGGACTTGGACCCAATCTCTTTGTTGGACAAGTTCTTGCCAGTTTACAAGTCTTTGCTTGCTGAGTTGTACAAGGCTGGTGCCAAGACCGTGCAAATTGATGAGCCAATCTTGGTTTTGGACTTGCCTGAGTCAGTCCAGAAATTGTACAAGTCTACCTTCGACGCTTTGGTCGGCGAAGGTTTGCCAGAGGTTGTCTTGACCACTTACTTCGGTGATGTCAGACCAAACAAGGCTGCTATCACTGACTTGTCCGTCTCTGGTTTCCACTTTGACTTTGTCAGAGCTCCAGAGCAGTTTGATGAGGTTGTTGCTCTCTTGAACGACAAGCAGACTTTGTCTGTCGGTGTTGTTGACGGTAGAAACATCTGGAAGACCGACTACGCTAAGGCTTCTGCTCTCGTCAACAAGGCTATTGAGAAGTTGGGTAAGGACAGAGTTGTTGTTGCCACCTCTTCCTCTTTGTTGCACACTCCAGTTGACTTGAAGTCCGAGTCTAAGTTGGACCCAGTGATTGCTGACTGGTTCCAGTTCGCCACCCAGAAGTTGGACGCCGTCGTTGCCATTGCCAAGGACGTCTCTGGTGAGGATGTTGCTGACTTGTACGCCGCTAACGCCAAGTCTATCAAGGCTAGAAAGGAGTCTTCCATCACCACCAACCCTAAGGTCCAGGAGAGATTGGCTACCATCAACGAGTCGCTCTCTACCAGAAAGGCCCCATTCGCAGACAGATTGGCTGCCCAGAAGGAGAAGTACAACTTGCCATTGTTCCCAACCACCACCATTGGTTCTTTCCCACAGACCAAGGACATCAGAGTCAACAGAAACAAGTTCACCAAGGGTACCATCACCAAGGAGGAGTACGAGGAGTTCATCAACAAGGAGATTGAGACCGTCATCAGATTCCAGGAGGAGATCGGTTTGGACGTCTTGGTCCATGGTGAGCCTGAGAGAAACGACATGGTCCAGTACTTCGGTGAGCAGTTGGAGGGTTACGTCTTCACCACCAACGGTTGGGTCCAGTCCTACGGTTCTAGATACGTCAGACCACCTATCATTGTTGGTGACGTTTCCAGACCAAAGGCTATGTCCGTCAAGGAGTCTGTTTACGCTCAGTCTTTGACCAAGTTGCCTGTTAAGGGTATGTTGACTGGTCCAGTTACCTGTCTCAGATGGTCTTTCCCAAGAGATGACGTCTCCCAGAAGGTCCAGTCCTTGCAATTGGGTTTGGCTTTGAGAGATGAGGTCCAGGACTTGGAGGCTGCTGGTATTACTGTCATCCAGGTTGATGAGCCAGCTATCAGAGAGGGTTTGCCATTGAGAGCTGGTCAGGAGAGATCCGACTACTTGAACTGGGCTGCTCAGTCTTTCAGAGTTGCCACCTCTGGTGTCGAGAACTCTACCCAGATCCACTCCCACTTCTGTTACTCTGACTTGGACCCTAACCACATCAAGGCCTTGGACGCCGATGTTGTTTCCATCGAGTTCTCCAAGAAGGACGATGCTAACTACATAAGAGAGTTCTCTGACTACCCTAACCACATCGGTTTGGGATTGTTCGATATCCACTCCCCAAGAATCCCATCTAAGGAGGAGTTTGTTTCCAGAATCGAGGAGATCTTGAAGGTCTACCCTGCTGACAAGTTCTGGGTCAACCCTGACTGTGGTTTGAAGACCAGAGGCTGGGAGGAGACCAAGGCTTCTTTGACCAACATGGTTGACGCTGCCAAGGAGTTCAGAGCCAAGTACTAAGAGTGTGCGCTTAGTTCAGCCCCATTTTAAGAATGCGGGATATGCGTTGCATTTATTCAATTCTTGTCTACTTGCTGTATCCTGATCACATTTATTCAACATTAATGTGATTATCAACGTGATGAAGATTATGACTGTCTTTTGACAACTTTTTATTATTTTTTTGGGGTTTTAAATCTTAATTGGGATTTCAACATCGGTATATATATAAAAAATATCCTATTTTATACGAGGTTGTAAGAGACTGTTAGGTTTGAGTTGTAAATGAGTCAGCCACTGATATTTTTTCGCAGCCAATATTCCTCAATTCTAATGGGTAACAAGACTAGTTTGATAATGACGATGGTTAAGTTTAGCTATATTCATTCACTTTTAAAAATATTCCTTTCAACTTTTCTTAAGGTCACATAGTATTATAAGCCGTTACACACTATCAGCTCACCGTATTCTGTTCTCACAAAACCGCTACCTAAGGAGACCGCTATGACAAATTTCCATTTCTCTTCATGACACACGAAGCAAGATTACAGGAATCTAAAACGAATCCAAAATATGTCCACTTCTAGCAAAGTTTCATGACTCGAAACTTCACTCATTAACTCAGAGCACCATGAAAGGCATTCTTTCAGAGTTCTAAATTGTCATGACAAACTAATTGGAATTCTGAAAGGGACAGATTCGGCTACCTCCATTCTTGGAAGTCATTCACCAATAACAACGATACCGTGGTCATGTCGATAGCCATTAGTAATTCACAATAGACTGTTAAGGTTCTTCAAGGGGTTGGTTGACCGCTCCCCTTCATACATTCGAGACGTTGAGGCGTTTTCTTTGAGCCTGGGATGGTGAATTCGAGGGAATTGCAAATTAGAAAAAGAAGTAGAACTAATAACTTTATGTGATATGTTCGACTGTTGACTTGGTTTAAGAAAACCTGAATACAAATGGAGATGGATTAAGTTCAAACTGTTGCTGACTTCAAATTTAAATATAACAGTTACAGCCAATACGTTTACACTTCCTACATAGCTAGTATCTCCTTTGTAAGATTTCCTTTGGAAAATTTCCTTTTAGTATCCTTTGCCAAAGGGTCATGTGGCTTCTCTCTACAACATATCCTCGTTGATATTAATTTCGTGGTACAACAACAATATAGGTTCGATTGGAAAATGGAGCCTCATGTTTCGGAAGCCAACCATACGAGTCTAATTGTATTGATAGGTCATGATTTTCAAATACAGAATTTTTCTAGTTTCGCTTCAAAGAATCTTTGGTATTTCTCACTTTGTAACTCTCACAATATAACTCTCCCCAAAATCTACTAATGACTAACATCTGCCCTCGCAGATCCTACTAATAACATCATCTACACTAACCTCACAAGTATATAATAACCAGTGCCCGAAAAAAATTGTCATAAAACCCTTTCATGTCTTTATTTCAACCTTCTCTACTATTGTGGCCCTCCCAATATACCTTTCCTACAATATCCTAGTCCCACCTGCACACATTCTATTGCCTTCTACCTACTTCTTCTACTTCTCTACTTTCAATAATGTCAGAGAACGACCAATTGATCGAATCGTTCGTCGCTGTGACGAATGCCTCGCGCTACTTGGCCGAACAGTATCTTCGCCGAAATGACAACGACCTCACCACAGCCATCGAGGACTACTATTCCTCCAATGGTGCCAGTGTGAGTCCAGAGCCTCAAGATGCTTCCAGAAGCCACCGAGCTGGAGTTAGAACGCTTAGAGACCTTGGAAATGAGAGCGATGACCCTGATGACAAGACAAATGCCAATTTCTTCACAGGTGGAGAGAAATCGGCATTGCAAGTTGAAAATCCAAATAAGGACAAAAAGAACGACAACGATCCGCTGCAGCCCTCGTTGATTGAGAGGATTTTCCAGAGAGCAAGAGACCAGATGCAAGAGCCTGATGACAGACCTTCGGCCCAGGATGAGGAAGAGACTCCTCGCCATTTTTCGGGAACAGGAATCAAGTTGGGCGACAGTGCTACGCCTCTGGAGCTGCAACCACAGCTGCCAGCACATGCACCACGGGTACCCAGTAAGGTGAGCAGGGAAATCACGTTTTGGCGCCAGGGATTTACGGTGGGTGACGGACCTTTGCAGAGATACGACGATCCGGAGAACCAACAGGTCCTACAGGAATTGAAGAATGGGCGTGTGCCTGTTTCCGTTTTGGGGGTTGAGTTTGGCCAGGACGTTGATGTTTCGGTGATCAAGAAGACCGAAGAGGACTACACCCCACCCAAACGCAAGTTGGGTGGCTTCCTGGGCCACGGTCAGAGATTGGGATCTCCTGTGCCAGGAGAGGCCAGCCCAACACCAACAACAGAGTCCCCCGCCCCAGAGAAGGCCAAGCCTTCTGATGTGGGTACTGGCGACTCGCCAGTGCAGATCAGATTTGCCAATGGAAAGAGAGTGGCCCATAAATTCAACTCGACCGATTCCATCTCGGTGGTGTACCTGTTTGTCCGTCACCACGAGCTCAATGACGCACCACTGAGGGCGTTTATTCTCAGCCATGCATTCCCTGTGAAGCCTATCGAGGAGCTGGATGGTGTGACCGTCGCCGAAGCCCAGTTGAAGAACGCTACCATCATCCAAAGGTGGAAGTAGGATAGAGGAATGAAGTTTCGGGGAGGGGAGAGACTGAATGAAGATGAAAGATTAAAGTAAATTTCTTGGAAGGAAATTCTTGTTGGAGATCGTAAACTGAATGAATAGCGAAGATGAGAGAATGTATGACTTCATGTAAATTTTGAATGAATGCATTCGAAAACAATACTGCGAGACAAAGTAATTTTTAGGTTTTTCTACTCAATTTGTATTTAACTAATATAAAATTTTTCTCTGAAGTATTATCAAGATTTGGACTTCTCCATCCTGGAATCTTCTTTCTGTAATCTTATCTCTATATAGGCAAGACTGCGAAATTGAAAAATCATCTCCACAACCACCTTCACCTCCATCTCCATTCATGCTAAGACTCAGGATAGCGGCGACCAAATGCCGACTACCGCATTTCTCACTCCCATTTTCTCATACTCGAAGTCTACACTTTCTGAGTCCTTTTTTCACACCCAATCAGGGCCAAAGTTCACTATACCATCATGAAGAACATCATCTCAATGAACCTGAAAAGGCCGTCAACGACTATATACGACGTCAAGCCCCCTTTCTAGATCCTAATTTGCATTACCCAGCGGTGGAAATTACCGACAAGTCCGTGATGGAGACAGTGCTTGAGCATACATTTGTTCCTTTCAAGACTTGGAAAGACATCTCAGAAAACCAAGACTTGTCCCCTATCGCTGGCAGCTTCATCGAGTTTGATAAGGACTCCAAATTGGTACTCGGTGTCGTGGTTTCCGAATGCCAGTCCAAATTCAACGAGTTCCACAACAAGCTCATAGTGTTAACTATGGACAACGAGCTTGTGAGAGTATACCCGCAAGATATCCACTTCACAGCCTATCAGGTCTTGGAAAAAGACTGGATTGACAACCTAGAGATCCTTCCGAATCGTTTCGATGAAGAATACCCTGCCAGAACCCGTTTGGTCACCATACTCCACCAATTCGTGGCTACTGCCAATTCCATGAGGAAAGACTCCCAGGAGTACCTCCGAATAGCATATTCTCGAATGGTTCACGATAGTCAAATGAGACCCATTTCACTTCCGTCGCTCATGGAGATCCACCAGGCTAAGTCACTCGAAAGTTATTTCCATCAGGCTGCGAAACTCATCTCCATCCACTGGGAGATGTGCAAGGATCCAAGCCGTTGGCTTGTTGCCTCGTGTATTCCAACATCTCGGTCAACCAACATTGTTGCACATCGATGCTCCAACGAGCTCCCTCCGCTTCCGTTGTATATGGCGACGTCATTGGATATTTTCTCGAATGTGGACCAGTTCCTCCAATACGATGAGCTGAAGCTCCTAAACCTCAATCTGTACATAGAGGAGCTTTACCAGAGCCAGAAATCGTTTGACTCACTCTCTGATGATATCAATATTTGGTCGGGAAAACAGTACGGACCAGCTTTCAGAACCATGGTGTATGCTACGTTCTATCCACACAACAGAATCACCAATATGCTCTTGAAGATTGATATTTTTGGGAATAGAGTGAGTCAATCGACCATTCATGAAGTTCTTCGCAAAATAGGACTATATGACAATCCCGAAAATCCTCTCACAGATATCCTTTTGTCGACAGGTCTACTTGGCAAACCAGCTCGTGCAGCATTGTCTGTGACTAGCAAAAGTGCAATTGAGCCTTCCAGTTCCATATCAAGCTCTTTGGTGGATGCACAAGTGGGAAATTTGAAGGATCATTATCCACATTTACGTCATAAAAGAGAGCATTACCGGAATATGGCAGTGTATGCTCTTCCGGGGCAAAATGGACATTCGAAATTTGCATTTTCTTTGGACAAAATCAATGAAAGAAAGTACTTCATCAATATCCATGTTCCTGACGTGGCTGCTCAGCTCAGTCCGTCTTCACGGACTTTCGAGACATGGTCCCAGAACAGTGGATTGCTCAATACTATAAAAGAATTACTCGACGGAGATCAAATCGAGATTTTTCACGAGAAAGCCATCGACGCGCTTCTGTTTTCGAAATTTGCAAAGAATTCGCTGTCCGGCTTCTTCAGTGTAGGTGACCTATCAAATCTTGAAGATGATATCACTTCACCTTGTATGACATTGACGTTCGAATACAACGTATACAAGAGCAACCCACTACAGAAAATTGGTGACCTGGTCTTCATTTCCTTTGACGAGCTCCATAGAAACCAGATCAAATTACTTGACGAGGAGACGTTGGATAAAACCTTAACTGGGAGGTTACATCCTCGAATTATGGACTCATTCAGACTATTCACCAGAACGTCAGAGCCAGACAACTCGATTGTTTTAGATGAGTCAGATCATTTCAATATTAATTTCATCTACAACACCATGACTCGCCATTTCTTGCAAAGAAATAGGAAATGTGCATCTACACTTGAACCAAAGAAACTCCACAAGAAAATTCTGAAGAGCACGACCTTTGATAAGGAAACGTGTTCTGTCGTTTCCAAAATTCTGCTCCAGTCAAAGGAAGATGTCTTCAAAACCCAGAAACGGAATTTCTTTATCGACGAGCTCCGCATCTTCGCTGGAGCTATGGCCGCTGAATATTGCCAATTACGAGACATTCCAGTGTATCGAACAAAGCATTCACTTCTCGATACCACCGTTCCTCAAAATATTGAGGAAGATGAGGTTCTTATCACACACGAGAACATGTTTCTTCCCAATTTCCACGGCAATTCATACTTTCAAACCATCCTTGGTCGAGACTCATTAGGATACGTTTCCACCTCAGCATACTTCATCGGAAATAATTATCTAGCGCGGTCTCGACTCCATGTTGGCAAAGATAGTCATAACCTTCCGCTAGGTCTAAGCTCGGGCCATGTGGACGTCAATGCATTGGACTCAGTGGCTGGCTACATTAATCAACTTCAAATCCTCGCATACCACCAGGCATCGGAACTGAAGCGCGGCTTTCGTGAGTACTCCAAGCAATATGGAGGATTAAAGAAATATGGATATCCGCTTCACGGGCCTTTGAGCTCGGAAGTTCTCAAACGGTACAGACAGAGACTTGAAGACTCCGATTTGGCTGCAAAATACGTTACTGCTAGACAAAGAGCCTTCTGGACACTTGTGCATGTGAAACAGCAGGAAGAGCTCAATGTCAAATTGGAGTACAATTGTATCGTCACCCGTATGGGTCCTAGCATAGGTACCCAGGCTACTTTGGCATGGGCATTCTGTGAAGAACTCACCATGGAGATTCGACTTTATGTGCGCACTGATGCAGACATCTCAATTGGATCGCGAGTCATGGCTGATAATATTTTATACGTTGATCCAGATAGTGGAATATGTGTGATGGAGCACAGGGAGCCATTCTAGAGGCTCTATAGCCTCACTAGCATTAATCATCATTCTGTAAATAAAATACATATTTATCCATGTACTGGTACTGCAGACAAGAGCCCACATCTTGAATTTTTCTCTGACTCAGAACTTATTCATTGTCGACTCATATTACCCCCTATGTTTGTATGTAATTAGAACCATGTAATCGCCATCATCTCTTCACCTACTAACTTTACAGACCGATATTCAACCTTCTGTGGAAGGTTTGGCCTCCTATGTGGAGAAAGACCGTCTGTTGGACGACAAACCCAACTTGTACCCAATCTTTAAGTACATGGCTACTGAGGACTTGACAGTTCATCTGGCCTACTTGAAGCTTGCCGACTTGAACAATTCTGACCGCTCGGTATCGTTTATGTTTGAATCCTCTGTTAACGGAGACTCTGTGGACCGTTATTCATTCATTGGTATTAGTCCCCGGAAAATCATCAAAACAGGCGATGACGCCAGCGTTTACCCCGATGGCTTCTGCAACGTGGACCCAATCACTATTTTGGAAAAAGAGTTGTCACAATATAAGCAGGCACAGCTTCCAGGTTTGCCCATGTTGAGTGGAGGAGCCGTTGGATACATTTCTTACGACTGTATCAAGTACTTCGAGCCTAAGACCCGCCGCCCGTTGAAGGACACATTGAAGGTACCAGAGGCAGTGTTGATGCTCTGTGACCTAATAGTGGCATACGACCACGTCTACCAGAGATTTCAGATCATCAACAACGTCAAGGTGGACGACAACACCAACTTGGAGGAAGCATATGAAGCAGCAGCGGAAGAGATCGCCAAGGTGGAGGCCAAGTTGAAGGAGCACAAGACTTGGGAGCAATTGAACCCCATCCAGCCACATATCAAGCCTAACCAGACATTCACCTCTAATATTGGCCAAGAAGGTTACGAGCTGCATGTCACCAAGTTGAAGGAGCACATCAAGCTTGGAGATGTGATTCAAGCTGTGCCCTCGCAGAGAGTGGCCAGACCTACGTCTTTGCATCCATTCAACATCTACCGTCACTTGAGAACCGTCAACCCTTCGCCCTACTTGTTCTACATTGACTTGCTTGATTTCCAGATCATTGGAGCCTCGCCAGAGCTTTTGGTCAAATGTGACAGTAAGAGCAAAATCGTGACGCATCCAATTGCTGGAACTATTCAGAGAGGAAAGACTAACGAGGAAGACGAGCAGAATGCGCAGATCTTGAGATCGAGCTTGAAGGACCGTGCAGAGCACATCATGTTGGTGGATTTGGCCCGTAACGATGTCAACAGAGTTTGTACTCCCGAAAGTAACCGTGTGGAGAGATTGTTGACCATTCAGAGATTCTCGCATGTGATGCATCTCGTTTCTGAGGTGACCGGAACTTTAAGAAGCGACAAGACCAGATTTGATGCCTTCAGATCCATTTTTCCCGCTGGAACTGTGAGTGGAGCTCCTAAGGTCAAGGCAATGGAGATCATTGGCGACTTGGAGAAGGAGAAGAGAGGTGTTTACGCTGGAGCTGTTGGCCACTGGGGCTACGACGGTAAGACGATGGACACATGCATTGCGTTAAGAACAATGTTGTTCAAGGATGGTGTTGCATACTTGCAAGCTGGAGGAGGAATTGTTTTCGACAGTGATGAGTACGACGAGTACATGGAGACGATGAACAAGATGAGAGCCAACAACAATACAATTGTTGAGGCAGAGAAAATCTGGATCCAGAAGGTTGGAAGCGAGTAGTCATAGAGTTTAGATAACGGAATTAAAGTTACTACGACTATTCTATTGTGTTGGAAATTGGCTCATTGTTAATCTCACTTTCACCAGCCACTCTTTCGGACACGACCATGCGGCAAATGTAAGATTGAAACGGGGGGGCACGCACATGATTTTAGCCCCTGATTAATTATAAGAATTCTGGCAAATGATGAAATATCTGAAGTTGATATTTTCCGTATTCATTCTGCAAAATCCACAGTAATCATGCGAATCAGGGTCCATGTGACCAATTCGGCAATTCTGGTTCGTTTACTACATGCAGTACCACAATATGAGTCAGTTAAAACGGGAAGAAAAAAGGAGATATTGCTGATATTTTTCTATAATTAATTTTGATTATGTATTCAGATATTAATTATCCACTCTAAATAACCAATTTCGTAACTAAACCCCTTTAATTCATCAAATACAATATCCGTTAATCACGTGACAGGTGTCGTCGAGATGATCATCACCACACGACTTCCAACCACCAACCCAAAGGCTACTACTGCCCAACATTGGCTCAATCCTCGGAGAACCCGGTAAGTCATCCAACTATGTCTACAGGCAGTCCCGAAGCAGCAGACTCGGCGTCTCCACCCTCGAAATCATTTTCTAGAACCCCCACGTCATGGGACGCCCAGGACGACATTCTCTTGATGCATTTGAAAGACAACCAGAAGCTCGGATGGAAGGAGATTGCGCTGCATTTCCAAAACAGAACGCCCAACGCCTGTCAGTTTCGCTGGCGGCGGTTGAAGAGCGGTAACTTGAAGAATCCCCCCAAAAGTGCTCAGGCACTTGGAGGGTTGGCTGCTGCGGCCATGGCTGCCACCACGAGTCCCAGCCCCAGCGGCTCAAGTCCACCAGCTAATGTGCCCAAGAAAGCTGGAGTCCGTCGTAAATCTGAGTCTCAGCCACCCAATTTGGGTCTGGTTTACTCGCCTCTCGCAAATACAACCTTTACAGGGTACGAGACCGTGTCGAGTGCCTTGACTGGATTAAATGCGCTTTCAAACAGCTCGGGAGGTACTCCAAACTCGTCTCAGGGCCCTCAGGGACCCATCAATACGACGTCACACCCACAAACATTTGATAATCTGCCAAAACTGGACCTTCCTTTGGATCCCCAGACCCATAGCGCAGCTGCGGCAGGTACTCTGGGCGGGTACTTCACCGACATATCTGTGGACCCTACACTGAATTTGCCTCATAATAAGCCGCATCCAGTGGACTCTCACCAGCTGGGGATTACTCCTCGCAATTCCGTTGACCAACAACAAACACCTCTCCACAACAACTCGATCATCCAAATTGTACGTGGCGACGACCGGGCGTCGGTGCTGCTGCAGCTGCGGCACTCGGTGCTGAGTCTCCCCCTGAAATCGATGAATATCCCACATCACCAGCTGAACAACAGCTCTTTGGCTCATTTGCCTATTCTTTTTGGAGGAAACAGTATTCTGGGCCCTTCAGGAGGAACTTCTATTCTGGGTCCCTCAGGACTCCCACAGCTCGCATCCACATTGTCAGGTATCCGTAATGGATCAATTGTAGGTCCCCCACAGGCGTATTTGCGCCGTCTGTCGATGGTGGTTGCGCATGATAGGAGAGGCTCCGACAAGGAGCGGCCCGAACGCAAAGAAATTGACAAGATCAAGAAGGAGAAAGACAAGGATGCTGCGGGCCGGAAACCTGCGGCAGCACAGCCTGTCTTCAACATTCCCTGGTCAATGGAAGAGGACGAATTGTTGATCAATCGACGCCGAAAAGAATTATCGTTCGCAGAACTCTCTATTTTACTTCCGCAACGAACAGAAGGCGAAATCTGGTCTCGAATTGATGCATTAGAGCGTCTCCGGAACGGCCACCGGGCTCTGCGTGATTCTCGCCGCCGTAGGCTCCTGCTGGTGGGGCTTGATGATGTGGATGATTTCTACTCAGAGGTGGATTCTGTGATCGGTGCCATTGACAGCGAAGACGATGATGACGACGAGGACGTGCTTTTGGACGTTGAAGACAGCATTCCGGGACATATGCGGCGAGGCAAGAAAAGGCGAGCCAGTTCTGCTGTGAATCCCTTGACAGTGCGAGAAGGAATACGGCGGAAGCTTCATTAAGAGGAGCTATTAAGTTTACGAAGAATCGGGGCTTGGAGGGCTCAGGTAGAGCACAGGTAAATTATTTTCTTCCAAAATCACTCGAGTGGTTAATTATCCACAGACTGGTTGTCAAAAGAATATCTTCAATTCTGGTACTTTATACATGGCTAATATAACTTCAAGTCGTGAGTGATCTGGTCAATGACCGACTTTGGAGCAGGCCCCAAACCTAGCACAGTGGCACTCCCAGCAGCAATCTGTGTTCGTCCAGCATCATGAACCACATAGGCATTGACACCCAACGACATTGCCTGAGCAAACAAAAGATCCATACCATCTTGGTCTGGTACCTGCAATGTGATCTTAGCCTGACCGTTGCCATGCTCCCATCGTGAAACCATCTCCGGGTTGTATGCTGGTGAATTTGGGTCGGTGATCTTCTTGTATAAAGCAAGCGTAGCATGCGAGCATTGGGCCGCAGCTTTTCCCTTTCCCATCTTCAAGTCTTGGCGAACCACTAGCGTCATACGGACCTCGCCGGGGATCCCGTTGAGTGACCTCGAATCGATGTCCACATCATCATCGGATTCGGAATCTGAGAAGGATTCTGTTGAGATGTCTGAGTCAGAAGGATGCGATGGAGACGATGTTGGACGAGCAGGCTGTTTTGGGCGAATTTCGGAAACTCCATTGACGAGTCGATTGAAGAGGTAACCCGAGACGAAGGCCACGGCTGCGACTCCGAAGAGCTGGGTGGTTTGGCAATTGGTCATGATGGAAGACGTTTGAGAAGGGCTATTTGGCGAGGTGAAGAGTCTTTGATCACGTGACAATGTAGGAAATGCACATAAAGTATAATTAGAGGGTAGGAAAGTAGTAAAGTAAGATAAGAGGAAAAAGATAAAAAAAAAAGATAAAAAAAAATAAATTATGAACAGCATACAAAGTCAAATGGAAAACTCAACGTTTGCTCAAACGTGACGTTTAATTATGGACCTCGACGTTTAGTGAAAGTTAAATGAACACTTTTCACATGGTGAGAACAAACACATGCATTGCAAGCATAAAAGTTGGAAAAATTAACGTAACTCAAAATTAGAATTTCACTTCCACCACAATAGAATCTTCAACGATTCCAAAACACAAAATTCCTTCAATCTGCCACTGTGTTTATTAGTACTGCACACAGGCCATCAACATATGCTCCCACCCATTGAAACTACCATTTACATCCCCTACCCATACAATGACGCTTCTTCCTGTGCGGCTCTCAACGCTTTTGAGGCTTTCACTCGTATACTACGTGGTTTACTTGACGTTCTTTGTATGCCGGGCTGACTACTCTGAATCCAATGATCTTGTTCAATATACATGCGGCCATCTTAACAGATCAGTTTACCCCGTGTGGACGAGCCAGGTGCAGCCGCATTTCAACAAGCTTGACAAGAATTACGGTATTTCGAAGACCTTTAAGCCTGTGGTGGTGGAATTTCGCAACAAGATTGCAGCATTTGACGAGAAGTACCAACTCTCGTATAAGACTGATAAGGCATGGGCCGCCGTGCGGATCTGGGCCAACGATAAGTTTGGCGATGTCTATTTGGAAGCTCAACTGTTTGTAGCGTATCAAATTGCTAAAGTCAAACTGCACTGGGCTGGAAGTATGGCGCCTATCACCCAGTACTACTTGGATCAATACGAGAAGACTTGGGGTAAGTCAGTTAACAGTTTTGCCACTAAGGTTAGACTCAACACGAGTGTGTACTGGAGAGCATCTAAGAGACACTCTTCTCGGTTGCTTTCCCTCCACGTAGTTCCTATTTATCTGCAAATCACTGGAAGTCTCTCGAGAAACAAGCATTTGACTTGGTTATTTGACAAGGCTCGACCTGAAAAGGCAGTTGCTGAAGTGAAGAAGGTGTATTCAATCTTGGTTGAAAAATCTGCAGAGTACTCGTCCAAGTTGCAACAGAAGGTTGATTTTATCCAAGACGAGTTCTCAAACCTTAACAAAGACAACAAACTTAAGAAGAAATGGAAGCGTGACACCAATAAAATCGTTGAGGTAATGAATGGCATTTTGGAGGATGTGAGATCTTCTCGTAAACGCTCAACTGACGATGAAACCCCAATTGATATCGACAATGAAACCGGAACTGAAGTGGAAGAGTCTGTTCCTGAAGCTTTAGATGAACTCATTGAACCCGAGGCACAAGGAAGCGATCCTGAATTTACTGCCTCTGCAGATGTAGAGTTTACCGAATCTATGGAGATACAGTCTACGGAGAAAGAATCTACGGAGACCGAATCTACGGAGACCGAATCTACTCAGTCCGAATCTGCCGAGACTGTGTCCACAGAGACTGAATTAACTGAGACTGAAACGGAGACCACCGAAGCACAGAGTGTTCACTCTACAGTGCTTACTTATACGTCTACAAAAACCCTGACAGTCACAGTTGTCAAGAGCGGCCCTCCCCCAAGCAAGAAATCAGCTGAGTCAGGTGGGCCTGATCAGGCTGCGTCTGGTGCCGAGGTTGCATCTGTGGAACATACAGAGGAGAATGTGGCCAAGTATGGAGAAGACTCATCGGAAGCCCAGATTGACTTTGAATTGAAATACTGGAAATCAAAGGTAGACAAGACTTTAGACTTGGCTTACAACAGTCTTGAGTCAGATATGAAAGACTTCTTGAATGCCACCATTGCAGAATTAAAGGATAAGATCTCTTCTAACTTCACTGCCTTGCAGCTGGGTAACTTTGCGAGATACAAGGTTATGAATGAGTTGATTGCGGCAATTGACAAGGACTCCGAATACATTAGAGAATCTGGTACGATCATCGAGGAACCTGAAGTTGACAGACAAATCATGCGTGACAGAATTAAGGAGGCTTACAATGAAGTCGAGGAATCCATGAAACATGTTGAGGTCAACCTTAACGAGGCACATTTGCAAATAATGGAGACGTACTTTGCCGTTGTGCAAGACACAGTGGACGTTTTGGAATCTTTCGCAGACACCACTATTCTGGATTTTTCCAATCGCTTAACTGGATTGTTGGAGATTTTGGAAACTAATTCAGACTTTGAGGATGAGTTGAGCTGGTCTGCTTGGAAGCAGTTCCACAAGGTTAAGGATCTGATTTTCAATATTAGAGACTCCATTTATAACGATGCCGAAGCATACAAACTCAATCCAAGGGGCCGTACCAAGCCTAATGGATTGAAATTATGGGATCAATACTTGGACAATATTAACTTCCATATTAAGTTTTTGTTAACTGATAATGACGAGTACTTGAAGTTAGTGAGAGCCAAGGCTAATATTGCTTACCAACAGAGAGAGGGATTAACTGCGGAGTTGAATGCTAAGGCTAAGGCAAAAGAATTAGCCGAAGTAGAGGCGTTGGCTAAAGCTAAGGCAGTGGCTGAGGCAGAGGAAAAGGCAAGAACTGATGCCATTGCCAAAGAAGAATACTTGAAAGCAGCGGACGCCAAAGTTAATGCAGCAAACGAAGCATACCAATTACAGAAGGAAGAGGAGGCTAGAGAGTCCGGCCAGGTTGTATCTGAAGTTGAGGGCTCTACCGAGGTTGAGGAAGCCATTGTGGAGTCTGCTGAGGAAGCCACCGAGGAAGCTACTGAGGAAGCCACCGAGGAAGCCACCGAGGAAGCCACCGAGGAAGCCACCGAGGAAGCCACCGAGGAAGCCACCGAGGAAGCTACTGAGGAAGCCATTGATAAGCCAACTAGAGAAACTGAAGAGGCAGAAGAAACGGTGCAGACTGTTAGCGAGGAAGGTGCGGCTGAGGAATCCTCATCTCAGCCATCTGAAATTCCGGATTTTGCTGAAAAAGCCGAGTTTCCTGATGAAAACCCGTCTGCCGTTTTGGATTCTATCGAGGTACCCATTCTTGGAGAAATCATCGAGGAAACTGTTGTGGCTGAAACCTTAAGCGATTTCTCCACAGCAAGCAACGCGGAGGATGCTGCGTTATCTCCGGAGGCGATGAGCACTGTTCCCACCGAACCATTAGCATTCGACGACGACAACATCATCGAAGAATTGGAAGCATTTGAAGATGCTCCCGAGGCTTTGGAAGCCACCGACTAATCGCAGCGACCGGAAGATTTGGTGGAGGTGGCGCACGTTTATAGAGTGGCCGATTAATAATAACTCATGTATTGGTATATAGAGAATTGAATAAATCTACTCAAATATTGGATTGGACCTTCTCCTTGATATTCTCAGCCTGAGCAATCACCTGCTCCTTGACATTGCCAGCCTGCGACACAACCTGGTCCTTAATGGTAGCAGCCTGAGATGCAGCCTGATCCTTGAGGGTAGCAGCTTGAGACACAACTTGGTCCTTGAGGGTTGAAGCCTGAGATGCAACTTGTTCAGCAACAGTCTCAGCCTGAGCAGCAACGTTCTTCTTCAATTCACCAGCCTTAGGCACCACAGTCTTGTGAAAGTGAGCCTTGGCCCACACATAGAAACTGTGGAAGTAAACAGCAGCGTGGTACTCAGCAAGCTCAATAAGTGCAGCGAATTGCAAGGTCCATGGGTGGACCAATTCGTAGTACTTGGCCTTAGCAAGTTGCAACTTGGACTCAACCTTGTACTCCTTGAACAAATGGTGGGAGTGAACGTGAGAGTCCAAGAAGGCGTGAGCCTTAGCACGATAAGGAGCCACATAATGGTCAACAGTGTCGAGTTTCTGACACAATTGATCATGCTGGTGAGAAAATGGATGAGTCAAAACCTGGACAGCATGATCCAACGACGATTCGTGCGTCTTTGGACATCTGTAGGTGTAGAGGTACACTGTATAGAAGAGCACAAAGCTCACGAAGAAACACTTAAACTTGGCAAAGGCACCCATATTTTGTAATTGGAACAAAAATTGTTAGGATATTGATTGCTAGAAGTATCAGTAGCAATTGTCCAAGAATGGCAAGTTAAGTACAGATGACGCACGTGAATGGATGGGCGAGCACACGTGACCTCACATAGTGTAAGAAAACCATCAACTACTTGTTTGGAATTTGGCCCAATATGGAAATGTCTTATTCATGTTGGGTTTTGGGCAAATGTTGGAAGGTGCGAGAACACTTTGAAGATGATATGAAATTGGTCACAAGACTTGGGAAGTCGTTTGTTTATCATATTCCTTATTTTTTAATGATTTTGACTCCACACCTAGTAACCATCTGGGAAAAAGGTTACCCGGTCCAAACGATGCGCATATATAACCTGCGCATCGCCAGAAATTCTAACTTCTTCAATTTTGTTACCACGAATTCTAAAATGAAACACCTAGCCACAAAGCCGCGGTCTCGTGCCATCAGATAACTTCCCACCGTTCTGGTGATGGAGTTGTGTGACTGGTGGAGTGGCGCCCCCCCTTGATGTAACTGTCGTTGTCATGGAGTTTTTCCTTGGTTGCGTATATCTGTAGTTGGATCGTACTTTTCTTTCCACGGTTGTTAATTTTGGATTCCAGATCAATTCCCGGTTTATCGTGTTTTTTCTCCGCAATAGAATCGGCACTTCATGCCCGGGGAACATTTAGTAGAGAGTAATTGTTTGCAGAATGAAATCAGAGCGATTAGCAGAATTCGGACAGAAAGTCTGTCAGATCAATCTTTGAGTTTTTTGAACATTTGTTTTGCTTTTCTTTTAATTGTTATCCTTATCTACCCAGTATTCGTTCATCGGCCAATAAGATGTTACATTTTTCTTCCTTCCTAATCACCGTTATTGAAATTATTATCTAGATAGCTCGTGGCTTCTTTGGCAATTCTAGGTTAAGCTAATATTCGGCTTCTCGGCAATAGAAGCTATATACACTCCATTAAGTAGCGTCAAACGCGATCAAGACCTGACGTAACGACTTTCAATTTTCCTTCTTCCATCGTTAAAAATGGCTTTTTCCAAGCTGCTCAAAGAGTTTTTCTATTCGCTAAGTGCTACCGACAAGTACTCAGACTTTGACTCCCGCAAATCTTTCAATCGTGTTAACAAACCCACTGCCCAGACAAGTTTGCTCTATTCCCACCAAAACAACAGCTCAAGCGTGTCTCTCACATCGCCCAGCACCGACTCGTCTGAAGGAGTTCACGAAACACGTCTTGCATGGCGTCACATCAAGAAGTGGCTCCATAAACACTCCCAAGATCTCAATTCCACCTTGCTGTCTCCGTGTACAGAGTCCGATTTGAGTGAATTCCAGAAAGATTTAAACATTCGCTTGCCAAAATGCGTGCAAGAGTTCTTTACCATGACAGATGGCCAGTCTACGTTCAACGAGAACGGATCTGGGGGCTTGATATATGGCTTGCGTTTGATGTCCATCAATGAGATTGCCGTCATGACAGAAAGCTGGAGAAAAGTCCACAAGGCCATTTTGGAGCAACAGAATGTTCCAGTCCTGGAGCCTCAGCTGCCAGTTGTTGAAGAAACCTCCGATTTAGGCGAGCCCTCCAAGTTAAAACAACCCAAGGTGAAGAACGAAAGAGCAAACCCATTTCCACGCCAGTACTGTGTTCCTCCAGGGTCGATTTTGCCTATCTATGCTCATTCAATGTGGATTCCGATCATCACAGACGGCGTAGGAAACTGCATAGCCGTCGACTTATCACTTTCGGTGAACGAAGCAAGTATCGCCTCTTTGTCTGGCACTCCACGAACTAGCGAAGCTGAGGTTGATGCTGAACATTCCAGTGAAACAGCCAATATTTCTGTGGATGTGATTCCAGGAGAGTCTATAACCGACAAAAAAATTTTGAAACAAGAGAAAACAGATCAAACTTGGGGCCAGGTGATTATATTTGGGAGAGACTTCGACACTAAGTTCAAGATCGCAGATAACTTCGGAGATTTCCTTCTAATTTTTGCCAACGATCTCGAAAAGGGTAACTGGGAGTTAACGAGTTCGAGTGACAATGAGGACTTGATGTGCGGCTCGGACACAGAGTTGATCTACGTTGACCACGAAACAAGGAGAGAAATGCCATACTTGGATGTATTAAAACGTCGTGTCACTGATCAGTGGCTAAATTCACTCAGTGAAGAACAAAAAGCATTAAAGGACAATAAGAAGCTTATAGACCTCTTGCACAAAGGAATGTCGATTCAAGTTCCAGAGCTCTCTGAAACGACCACAGATAATTTGATTAACGAGAACTTGTGCAAGATTGATGTCATCAACACACCCATAAAATCTGGCGATGGAGTAGGTGCTGCTGGCGGTCCTAGTCACTCTAACGACTTTAGAGGCGACCTGGACGACGACATGACTTAATGGTCGCCAGATTTGCTTCTTACCAGATAATGCGCTGATATCCGGGCTCTGTGAGCCAGGTGAACTCATAGCTGAAGAACACAATGAAAACAACGGCATTGATGAACAGGTACCAAAGGAATTCATAGAGATGGTTGCGAGTGACAGTGTCGCTCTTTGGCCGAATGAAAATGCGGAATAACACCAAAGGAACAATGTAGTATCTGGGCTCGAACAACGGAGAAGGAATCAAAGTGATGGCTATTGCTCCCACGAAAGCGATGATTCCTGTGGATTTCATGCTCAATACAGATTTGTGACTGTCTTTGAGAATGAACACCACTAGCCAGCAACAGAAATGGTACGCTGGAACCAACAAAACTTCCGCGTGCTTTCTGCTGAGAATCTTCCGATAAATATAGAAGGTGTAGTGTCTGTTATCAGCAAGAAGGAACGGATGCACTACCGTGTAGTTCTTGATGATATAGTAGATCAAGGCATATGAAACAGCGGTGATCACGGAATTGAAGCCGTACCTATAGGTGAAGGCAAATTGTGAATAGATTTTGATGGTTTTGTAGGAGAACCAGAGAGGGAACGTGAAGAAGGCCATAAAAGCAGCACAATAAAACACCTGTGCTAAGTGAAACGAGACTTGGTGGTTCTCTTTATCACCGAAGGTAATTCCTCCGTTGTACTTGACAAACACCACGAAAAGCACACCATTGACCGCATAAGGAACCAAGAGTAGCCAGTCTTTAAAGGCTTGGGTAACAAACAGCTTGATATCGGCAAAAAAAGACAGAGTTTTTTGTCTTCTAAAGTCTATGAGTATCACACTCGCAAAGGCTACCCAAACTATGTTGGTTTGCCGGAACCACAAGCTGGTAAATCCGATCAAATTGCTGAGAATAGCTCCTTTGCCGTTCGGATATTTGACTACCACCAACACCGCAGCAACCACTAGCACAGTGGACCACACATCCGTGTAGTATAGGAAAAGGTAAGTGTAGAATAACGGCAACGATACCACATTGACGCGCCAATAATTGTTGGTATGAACCAATGAGAGCACAATTGGGAATACTACAGACCCTCCTAGCAAATTAAGTGAGCGGAGAGCCGTTGGCCCACAAGGATCACTGAAACCAAGCACCTTCAATACATGGTAGTAAGCGGTACCGAGAAGGTATAGGCCGGGGGGAGTGGTGATCTTATTATCCCATTCGGTGAATCGATGGGCACAGTAAACAGCATTCTGGCGAAGATGGAAAATTTCGTCTATGAATGGGAGAGGAACATGTAAACGTACGTTTTGAGCTATCGTGGCTGTCATCATCAGAAAGATGGGAAGCACCAAGCTTTGAAGGTCGACCATGGCAAATAGATGGAAAAGAAGATATTTCCACGTGGAATTGGCAAGTTAAAAATTTCAAGTTTCCACTATTGAACAGTTTCAGGGGCCGATACAGGGCCAGGAAGACGGTATTATGGATCTACATTATCTCAAATTTATCATGTGCGCCGTTTGTGTGTTGTACACCTCTACATTTTAACTGTACTACCATCATTTTTCATAAGTATTTACCTTTTTTTGCTGAGTTTAATCTGTGTTTTCTTATCTGTTAGATTTTTTTTGTTCTCTCTTTATGCATTTTCCTTCGGATCCTCGTTTGGTGCCAACAAGATCACCGTCACCAAGCGTCCGAGGTTCACCAACTCAACCTATTCAAAACCAAACCATTCAAGATGTTGTAGGCGTTCCAGCGTCACTTCAGAGATCTCGGTCGTTGCCCGGTCAAATGCTTTCCCACTCACTGCAATTTAGACATCAGGATTTAAATCAGAATTCCCCTCGAGTAGACAATAGAATCCAAGCCATAGACGAGACCACAGACTTACATTGTGAAACTTGTCTTCAACCGCCATTGGCCCAGGCTTTGGGCATAGAAAATCAAAGATTGTTGTCGTATGCCTCAGCCCCAAGACCACGGTCGGAAAACAACGTAATTTCATCAGTCACTAGCAACCTCCATGATCTTGTGTTAGACAATGACCACTCTTTGGGAACTCGAGGGAGGAGAAGAGAGCGTCAGGACCAACAGCCTCCACTGTGGTCACTGCGTTACTCAAACACCACCCTGCTGCCTCCTCCCCATCTGCACCACTCTAGAAGTTCTCGTACACCCACCAATGTACGTGAATGTACACCTCCACCAGCCAGAGCAGAGAGAGTAAGAAAAATCGAAGAGATTGAATACTTGATCGCTCATGGCCTCTCCAGTAACTTTTATAATAACGTCGTGTCATGGAGCCGTACTTCAGACCGCATGGTTGTTGCGGTAGATAACGAGGTCTACTGGTGGAACGGCCGTGGCCATGTGGAACGCATTGACTACGACCCCGAATCCCAATCTCCAATAGCCTGTGTAGCATGTTCGGATATCCAATACACGGCTATTTCAGCCATGGACGGGACACTTTATGTCCTAGACGAGTCCAATGGTCGAGTCTATTCGCATCGGTTTCCATGTGCTCTCAAGTGCATTCAGTGGATGCACCTAGGAAATATGTTCATTGGCGGAGACAGCAAGGGTACAATTTATTTTGGTGGGATGAGAGATTGCAGCATTTACGTCGTGTCGGAACTTTCTGTTTCTAACCAACAAATTTGCGGTACGTATCTGTATTAGGTCTTCAAGTTTGTACTAACTGACAGGAATATCAGTCAACAACGAGAACAGAGAAATGGCTGTGGGTTGTAATGACAATCGTGCAACTATTTGGGACATTTCTCTGCTCCAGACGCCACTTCGAAAATTTACGTTTTACCACTATTCTGCCGTCAAGGGTATTCAGTACTGCCCATGGTCTCCTTCTCTATTAGCTACTGGTGGGGGATGCCATGATCGTCGAATTCGATTTTGGCACACGTCCACCGGATCATTGATCTCGAAATTTGATACCATGGGACAAATCACATCTATTTTGTGGAGTCAATCCCGAAAAGAGTTGGCCATTACGTATGGGTTTCTGAACCTACAGCCTCCAGTTCTAATAAGCGTGCACAGGTATCCAGATATGTGTATGGTGGGTGAGGCATTGCCCAAAACTGTTTTCCGAGGTCTTGGAACGGCCATTTCAACCAATCAGACGAAGATCGCCGTTTCTGCAGATGATGGTACCGTCCGAGTGTTTGATATATGGGATTTACGTTCTCATACATTGAGCAACTCTCCACTGAGCCAAAGCATTGGAGCGTTTGGTAGTCCATTGATTGAGGCGCTAGAGGGTATAGATGTGAGGTATCCTTTCATTAGGTGATAATATTAGCTAGATACTTGGAAAAGAAATGATTTAGATATTCATGTTAGTTGGAGTGGCAGATGGTTAGTGTAATATGGGTATAGGTGGTTGGGGAATGAGTATCTCCCTTGGATACGAAAAATAATACATCACAAAAATTAATTAATAAAGACAGAGATATAATGTAAGCTTATTCAGAAAAATCCTCATTTTAAAAAACAAAACTCCAAAAAGTCACTCCAAACATTTACAGTAAGCTACTTCCATCCTCCACCTCCTGCACCCACAAGATAAGCAATTTTAACATGTTGAATTTTCGAATAAACACTACACCATGGAACAGCCAGTCCCCCAAACAAACCCCGAAAGCACTAATGCTACAATTCTATTGATGGGGTTGCGCAGAGGCGGTAAGTCGTCTATTTGCAAGGTCGTCTTCCACAACATGCAGCCTCTAGATACCTTGTACTTGGAAAGTACCTCCAAACCAACTAGCGAGCAGTTTCTGTCGCTCATTGACTTATCTGTCATGGAGTTGCCCGGCCAGCTCAATTACTTCGAGCCCACTTACGATAGTGAGCGTTTGTTTTCAAGCGTGGGTGCCTTGGTGTATGTGATTGATTCCCAGGATGAGTATCTCAACGCCTTGACTAATTTGTCCATGATAATCGAGTATGCCTATAGCGTCAACCCCAAGATTCACATTGAGGTGCTTATTCATAAAATTGACGGGTTGTCGGAGGACTACCGAATTGATGCTCAACGTGACATCATGCAAAGAACTGGAGATGAACTCTTAGACCTAGGGTTGGAAGGCGTTCAAGTATCGTTCTACTTGACGTCGATTTTCGACCACTCTATCTATGAGGCATTTTCTCGCATTGTTCAGAAGCTCATTCCAGAATTGCCCTCACTTGAGAACATGCTCGATAACCTTGTAGCACATTCTTCTATCGACAAGGTGTTTCTCTTTGACGTGAATTCCAAGATCTACGTGGCCACGGACTCGTCGCCAGTTGATATTCAAACGTACGAGGTGTGTGCGGAATTCATTGACATCACAATTGACTTGGACGATTTGTATGTGGATCACGAGAAGGATGAGGGAGTGAAAAAGGACGAAATTAAGTCCATCTCCTACCTCTCCAATGGGTCCATTTTGTACCTCAAGCAGATGATCAGAGGATTGGCATTGGTTGCACTCATCCGTAATGACGAGGAAGGTGCCGAGGATAAGGCTGAGAACATGGATGAGCTCCTTACTATTATTGATTTCAATGTCGGTTTGTTTAAGAAAGCTCTCATGAAGATGTGGGAGAGCTCCAAATTTGAGCCACGGGCTATTGAAGGCAGAACATGAGTTCTTTCTTATAATGACTTGTGATAATTAGAGACCAAAACATGGGATAATTTGAGAAGCTTGGGAAGCTTGGGAAGCTTGCAAAATTAGAGAAGCTAGAGAAACTTGAGATATCTCGAGCAACTTCAGAACGCTTTGATTTCACTAGAACTGAAGTCACTGTGAGGAGAGGTTGAAAAGGACAATTCATTGACGAGCAATTGAAATTTAACCAATTGCACAATTGGACGCATTTCAGGTTAAGTTCAATGCGGTGATTGAAAGCCGTGGCTAGTACCTTGTGGGCATTGAGGGTGGCTGGTTTCTGAAGAATAATAGAAAAGAAACGAGTCCTAACCGCAACCATCGTCTAACCCCACATTCAGTTTGTCGTCTAAGATGAGCACGGGCCTGTTGAGAGCCCGGGCGTGAAATTTTTGACCTCGCCTTTGTTCCCACGATTAAGGTTTCGTGACATGTCAGAATTAATTTCCAACTAACAAAGTTCCATGGACTAGTGAGCCTTTAGGTTTGAAATTGTCGGCAACTGAACTTGTTTGTTCTGGATTGAGGCTACAAACCCGATTCCCTTTTTATTTATAACCGATGAAGCTACACCTTTCAATTCAAATCCGCCTACATTGAATAATTTGCTTATCCTTAACATTTATATTCTATTATACATGTCCGCAGACCAAATCTATCACAATCACTTATTAGTGGTCGTTGGAACCTTAGTTGTTTACCAGCACTCGTAGCCACCATCCACAACCAAGTTGTGACCCGTGGTGTATGAAGAGGCTGACTCAGAGGCCAAGTAAAGAATGGAACCCACAAATTCCTTAGGGTCAGCCATTCTCTTCATTGGAATCTTGCTCTCCCATGCATCCTTCATCTCACTGTGTCCAGCAATGACGTTTCTGGTCAATGGAGTAAGGATGTAACCTGGAGACAAGGTGTTCACTCTAATGTTGTACTTGGCCCATTCACAGGCCAAAGATCTAACAAGGTGAATCACACCAGCCTTGGACATGTTGTACATGCACTGAGGCTGTGGGTCGTTGACGATGGTTCCTGACATGGATCCGATCAAAATGATGGAGCCTCTCAAGTTGTTCTGGATCAATGGTCTGGCAAATGCCTGCGACACGTAGAATGCTCCCAATCCGTTCACCTTCATGATCCCCTCTGCGTTCTGTGCGGGGTATTGCTCGGCAGGGAAGTTCTCACAGTAACCAGCGGTGTTAATCAACAAGTCTGCGATCTTTCCGTGATGCTCATTAATGGCAGCGAAGACGGTGTCGACGGACTCAGCATCGCCAATGTTGCTAGACCAGGCAGACACCTGGCCAATAGGAGACTCATGGGCACCCTTTAAGGTCTCCACGGCCCATGCAGCCACCTCCTTAGCAGCAGCCTTCGTTCTCTCCAAGTTGATATCCACCAATGCGACATCAGCACCCTGGGCCAAAAGGGCTCTGGAAATCACCGCACTCATACCTCCGGATCCTCCGGTGATGATAGCCAATCTGCCATCCAATCTGAAGCTTGGGACGACGTTCTCGTAGGAGTAAGTAGACATAGTAGTATTAGTTAGGAAGTTTTTCGTGGGGGAGATTACACCTGGAACCGGGCCACTTTATATACCTCCACCAACGGTTACTGCAGACGAAAAAGGAACGGATAAGAAAAAGCAACCACCATCGTATTGTTTGCAGGAAAGATGTTATGATGATGAAATTATGTAGGTCATGACGTCTTGTATGTAGAGTGACGACAGCGAGCCTAGAGAGATTGCCATGATGATGTAGGAGGTGCGACGTGGGAAATTGAATGTAAAAGATCGCTATTAAACGAAAGGTCACCGCTGTAAGAAAAAAAATGATTTGCTTGTTGGTTGGCGTCCCCATCGTGACCAAGGCGGCCCCGCCTTACCTCTGGGCGGGTTTAGAGCGTTACCACCAGAGTGCTACTAACACTACGCAGAGAATCTCGGAATCAGGCAGAGAGCATGGATAAGGTATGGGGTCCCGGTGAATGTGATATACACGGGGCAGACTCGTGGGCAGTGATGGAACGACAATGGGAAGGGGTGGCCCGGATCGGAAAATGGATATGATTGAAAATATTAAATTTTGAAAGGAATTTCTTAGGTTTTCAGGTTTCTTGCTGGTTACCTACAATGGCCTTCTTGGAATTCTCGTATTGAATTATTTTCACCGATGACCTCTCCGCACAATGTGGAGACCGCTATTTTTGGCCCCACAGTGACCGGATAATGTGCTGGTTTGGGCATGACCGCCGATGACTATTCGGTCAGGTACCGATTGCTGTGTTCCAATTGGGAATTGTCATGGATTTTGTAATTCGGGTGACAAATTCTAGTCATTAGTCATTTCATTGGTGATTTCTCAATTCTCACCCACATGCCTCCACTCCGTGGATCTTCGCCTGGACATCGCCCTATATTCACTACTAACTCGGGGCTAGTAATCCCGGGCTATGTGAAAGTTCGGAGCTCTCGGCGATGCTCCGACCTGACACCTAACACTATGGGGGGATGTCTCCTATTGGTTCCGGTGTAAGGATGGACGTTGTGTTATGTGCCTTGAGTGATTAGAAATACTTAGATAAGATGGCTGCGAACAACTCCGTCAACTCCGAACGCCGAGGCAAACGGTTATTTGGTCTGTACTTTTAAATTAAGAGTCTATGAATTTCTGACAATGTTTCTGAATAAATGAGAAATGAGGAACGTCGTTTCACCTTCTCGAGTATATGTTCTTTGTGGTCTGGGCCACTATAGACCTGATATTCTTGACTGACCGGGGGCCGGGCGCAACCAAGGCCGGGGACTGTGACGCCGGGGTCTTCTCAGGAAGTTATTACTGATTGTGGGTTCTCACCCTCATGGCAACTCTCACCCTCACAGCAAACCTCACCCTCACAATAAGTCTCAAATGGTATGTCACCCGCACCGCAACTTTCTGATCAAATCTCACCCTCTCGTATTATCTCCCATCGTCTTGCCCTCTAGGCACTCTCCTTATCTCTTCTCTCCAGCTCGCTGACATTTCTCTCGTCCAACTTGCTATCTCTTCTCTCCAATTCGCTGTCTCTGTCTCCCAGTTCAAGGGTGCC
>Ga0160505_100314_pt1 | contig 31257 bp, 24 predicted proteins | sample DIDeMG_FD_108225 | JGI IMG/M metagenome (GOLD analysis project Ga0160505, IMG submission 108225) | Enriched chicken feces microbial communities from UW Madison campus, WI, USA - DID2874_E49_Stillage MG | ecosystem: Host-associated > Birds > Digestive system > Large intestine > Fecal ... | reverse complement strand
ATTCTTGGGTAAATATGCCTTCAAGCTTCCGAAAAAAGATATAAGAGCACCACCTGGAATGAATCTGTCAACAATACCGGAAGTCTTGAAGCCCACAGATAGGTTATCAATGGAGCTTGCAATTGCATCGTCATCCATGTTCACCAAACTCTTTCTCAAGGTCACAAACAACTTCTTGCCGGCCCTGAACAAGACTCTTCCCTTAACTTTGCTACCCACCTTGAATTTTCTTTCTGGGTATACCAATTTGATGTCGGACATTTGAGTTGGAGGAACAAGAGCCTCAAAGTCCCCGAAAATTTTGACAATGATACCCTTACCGTCAGGGAGAATCTTGGTGACTTCTACGGATGGAATGTACTCACCGATCGGAATATCTTCGGCCGAGACAAACTTGGACTTGACAGCTTTAGGATTAAGTGTTAAGAGCAACATGTTGTCAATCTCGGAGTAACGCAACACTCTAGCTTCATGCTTTGTGCCAACTCTGTAGTTAACATCGATGTCCAACTCTGGATCAGTCTGAGATTTGTGCACTTGTCCCTTGATAGATGAAGAACCCATAGAGACGTAGATGTAGGAGTCATCGGAACCAATGACTTCGACGTTGTTGATAACAAAACCAGTTGGGAAGGCCTCCAATGGCTCCTTATTCAACACAGGCTCCAAGGCAATCACCTTGGAAGACTTAGACAATACAAACTTCTTGGTTCCATCCTGTGTGAGAATACCAATGACACGAGCTCTGACAGTGGATCCCACGCCAAAATGGTTCTTTAACTTCTCCAAAGTGAACTCCTCTGCATGTGGAAGTGAGAAAGATCCATCCACAAGACCAAAAAGTCTGGCAGAAACACCGTTGTTGGATACCTCAGTAATGATGGCATTGACGACAGCACCTGGATGGATAGCATCAATAGATGAAATAGCAGTGATAGTGGTTTTCTTGGAAACGTTCTCGTTTTCTGCCAATCTTACACTGACAATAGAGTTGTTCTTGCTGATGACAGATACGAGGATGACACGGCCGACCTTAAGAGACATTGGGTCGATTTCAGCCTTCTTTAATTCCTTCTTTGAAATGAAGCCGGAAAATTCGTCGTGGCCAAAGTCGAGAATGATACCATGGTCTTCAACAGACTTGACAGAGGCCTGGAGAATGTTTCCAGTAGTCAAGTCGTCTTCTTCAACAGAAGCGTTGACCACCTTTGGCTCGATAGACAATGTAATTCTCTTGGTCTTCTCGTCGCTGGGAGTCACCTGTGCACGAAGCCACTGGCCAATGGTGAACAACTCATTCAACTTAGGAAACTCAGGTTTGAAATTAAGAGAGCCGGACCCTTCGTCATCAGACTCATCGTCAGACTCTTGCGAAGCCTCATATTTCTCGATCATGGCAGAAACCTCTTTACTAATAGCAGTGATAGGAATCTGGCCCAACAAGTTGTCTCCAAAAGTAAGTGTAAGGTTGACCTTGTCAATACGCACAATCTGACCCAAGACAGATGAGCCAGGAATCATGTTCTTAAAGGTGAAATGCTCAATAGCAATCGACTTCTCCTCGGTCTCGGTATCATCCTTCTTCTTTTGCTTTTTTCTCTTTTTGGAAGGCTGAGAAGCCGTCGAGCTGACCCTCTTTTTGGAATCATTGGCCTGCTCGAAGAGGACATCTTCAGTAGCCTTATTGGAGATAGTCTTGACTTCCAACGGAGTCAAAACCGAAGCTCCACCTCTGGGGAATGCAACCTCACTACTGCTGAGCAGCGATTTTGAGGCAGAGTCCATTTTGGGTTTGAGGATATGTGGAGAAAACTGAACAGATGAGAATTCAATGAGGTCGCTGCGAAAAAAATTATTGAGGTCTCATCGCTATATGCGCAGGATCCGATGATTGGAACCTGTTAAAGATAGTTTAAACAGCAAGGACAAGTAGGAATATACAATGAAAGCATGACTTCGGGAAACTTGAAATTAATTGTTTGATTGATAAAAGACTAATTGATCTTGAATTTGGGCTATTGACTGTAACATCAGATGCTTTGCAGGTAGATTTTGAGATAATTGAAATCTATTACGTCTGACACCATAAGTAGACCCCTGCAATATCCCTACTTACGCTTCGGACCCTCAGAATTGGTATCTTATGTATTGATTTGGTGTTTTAAATTGTTGTCCACAAACACCCATCCACAAAGATAATAAACATCCGTACACCACGTAACTCAAAACCCTTACACCAAAGTGTCAACACCCGTGCCTCCTCGTAGTTAAGCATTACAACTCCACCCAACGCTCTTTTGCAACCATTATTTCACCGTTTGGTCTTTTTCTTGTTCTTCTTGCTCAGCTCTTGGATCACTACCGTTCCATCCCTGACTTCATCGGAAGCTCCTTTGAACTTCTCTTGAGCTTCTAAGAAAAACATAAGATCCTTTACTTGGTCCTGTAAGTCCACGTTTTCTGCCTTTAGCTTCTCGTTTGCTTCTGTCAAGAACTCAACCTTGGCTGAAAGTCCCTCATTCATTGCATTGGATTCCTCTAGCTCCTTCATAGCAAGTCTTAGTGATGTGTTTTTCATATCGACCTTCTGTTTCAAGGCAGGAATAACTGATGTAGACACTTTATTGAACTTATCAGTTAGTTCAGCAATCTGAGACTCCATATCATTGAGTTTCTTACTCGTAGATGCAGACTCTACGATAGATGAGCCTCTTCTCAGTCTCATGCCCTGACTTGGGCCGTTTTCATTGAGCAAATGCTCGTAATACTCTCGTTGACTGATTAGCTGACTCAAGAGTAATTCGGAATATTCAGTGTTATCGTTGTCCTTCAGATTAATTTTCGTCTCATTTTGAGCATCTTTTTCAGGTAGCTCCACGATTTTTCCATCAGCCTCACTTGCTATCAATCGATGGACGTAGTTGTCTCCTGCGTAATCCCAAACTCGAGATGTATTGAGCTCCATGGCAAAGCAATGCCCTGTCTCCACGAAATGCTTCAATGAATGCTGCTCAGGTGCATATCGGCTGCATCCAACATTTCCACATATCAAGCAGACCCATAGATTCTCGGCCGCCGTACATTGCATGCACTGATCAGTCGTTTCATTGGCACCCTCTTCCTCGATGGGCTGCTGATTGAGTCTTTGAAACATTCTTGAGTTGATCTGCAGCAATCTCCGGACGGAACGTCGTATCTTGTGGTTTGAAATGTTGTTGGTGTATCTACAAACCGGACAAGTATCGTCTCTCCATTTAGAGAGACATTGGCAGTGGAAAGTATGCTGACATGGAATAGTTAACAAGCCTGTAACCTCATAATCTAGTCTTTCGAGACAAACAGGACATGTTGGAAGTTCTATGGGGTCAGGTTCCAGATCTAGTTTGCCAGATGTGGAGTCCTCAGAAGATTCATGAGATGCTGTGAATGGGTCGTCCAACAAAAACGGGATCAACAGGTCTTTGTTGGGGATAGTGCTGGAAGTGGTGTCTGTAACCACGGATTTAACAAAAACAACGTGACATGTTTCCGGCTCCATCGAATTGAAAGGCTTTCCATCATAATGATATTGGAATTCCTCGGCCTTGACCAAATCATTGAATTTAATCAACACCATAAACCGGTTCACCTTGTCACTTTTGAGAATGCGAATATGCGTGACGCTTTTCATATAATGGTCTCCAACAAAGCCCAAAAGATCGGTGGCTGTGAAGTATGTGGGGACAGCAATTATAGCAACCATAGTGTCGTCTCCGGGACTTGTAATGGTGGTGGTCTTTGACACCTCAGTATCATCTTCATCCTCAAAGTCTCGAAGAAGCCTGATGACTCCTTCACCCAACAGTTTGGCTCTCATGGGCTCTAAGGATTGGCCTGGATTCATGCCTGGAAGATTATCAATAGAAGTCACCAAGATTGTGGAATATCTGTAGTCCGAATTCACTTGGGCGTTAGATGATGGATCGGAAATTTCTATAACTATTCGATAGGAATCTGTGCCTATCATGCTATGGTTAGCTGATGTAGGAAGTGAGTTCAGATTAGTTGAGATGATCGTGTATACATGTTTCGTCAGAATAGATTGGAGTGGTACACACATGCCAATTTGTTAATCGAGTAAATTGATATTTTGGTATATTTGTGGATTTAGCTGGTTGATTCTGTTCTTCTCTTTTCTTGGTAATGGTTCGTTTGTTGTGGCTATCAGCTTGGTACACAGTAGTTATATTCTACTGACTGCTGAGCTGAATAGATGGCCAGGTCTCAAATGCGAGTTACTGTAGAATCCTTCAATTCTGCAAACATTGTGATGTCAGTCATTTATTATTCTTGGTATTCTAATAACTGTCCTCCTTAAGTTAGGTTTTAAGGTCTTAGCTTTTTGTTCTCTCTCTCTCTCTCTCTCTCTCTCTCTCTCTCCCTCTTTAAAGACCATACTTCTCTTTATTAAACTCTTTGAGGGAAGCAATCACCTCTCCTCCATCGCCAATAATGGATTTCTCCTTACCGTTCAACTCCACCAAAGCCTCTGGATGTGGAATCCACACTACAGTAGCCCTTGCATTGATACCCGAAATCACGCCGGGAATTCCATCCTCGAAAATCAAGCACTCCTCAATATCAATGATCTCAAGGCCCTGCTCCCGTCTGGAGGCATTGATACTCTCCAAGCACACGAGCCAAATGTCTGGGTTGGGCTTACCTCTTCCAGGAGGAATACGCAGATCATCTCCGGTGACTATGTGATGCTCAAAGAGGTCAAATCCATGCTGGAGATGGCCAGACTTGCGATGGAAATTGACTTTGTTGGAGGACGTTCCAAGTGCAATGGGAACACCAGACTTTTTCATGTCGTGGAGTAATTCCAACGCTCCAGGCAAGAAATCAGACTTATGCCATAACGTTTCCTGGATAGCAAAGCCCTGTGCCATAAACTCTTGGGGTGTAAGAGGTATCTCGTAATGTGCTATAAGGACCTTGGAAGCTTCAGGACCTGGAAGTCCTTGCAACCCGAGTTTCACGTCCCAAGTCAAAGGTCCTTTGCCGAATCTGGCAAGCAAAGCTGTACAAGCCTCGGTATAAATATCCTCGGTATTGAGGAGAGTTCCATCCATGTCTAAAGAGTTAGCTACACTCGAACTTTATAGTTTGAAAAACAACATACCGAAAAGACATGCTTTAAACCTGGAGTTAGTGAAGAACTTATGAAAGACGTGGGTTTTCTTTAGAGTTATAATACATACTTTTTCTCGCTGGCCATATTGGGACAAGAAGAACAGTGTTATTAGTCACCTATGCTCACTATTCTCACTACAGAACTATACTCACACCAATGCCTGTACTCACCTCCACCTGGACATTAATTGTTGTTGCATTGTACGCATTAATTATAATAAATCTATATTACACTTGAACTATATCGGTTGCCTTGTCTAATATCTACAACTCGTCCTGAATCGAAGGTCTGTTTTTACGCTTTTTGCATACTTATTCGCTTACAATGGAGCGTTCTTGAACAAATACGAAATGCTCTCACCATTGTGAAGTCTTCTAACAGCCTCAGCCAAAACAGCTGAGATGTCAATGGTATCTAGCTTTGGACAGAGGTCAAGCTTCTCTTCAAATGGAACGGTGTTGGTACACACAATGGCCTTAAGTTTCGAGTTGTTGATGTTTTTGATGGCGTTTCCAGACAAGATACCGTGGGTCACAATTGCAATCACCTCCTTTGCGTTGTTGTCCAACAAAACCTCGGCAGCCTTAGCTAACGTACCACAAGTATCAGCCATGTCATCCACAATAATACAGATCTTGTCGGTGACATCTCCCACAAGAACCATGCGAGACACTTCATTGGCTCTAGCTCTCTCCTTGTGGATCAAAGCGAAGTTCAAATCTAGTCTGTCGGCCAAACCTGCGGCTCTCTTGGCTCCACCAGCATCTGGCGAAATGATTATTGCATCCTTATACGAGATCTTCTCTCTGATGTATCTGACCACACTAGGCTCAGCGTACAAGTTATCTACTGGCACATCGAAGAAGCCTTGGATCTGCGAAGCGTGCAAGTCCATAGTGATGACATGGTTACAGCCAGAGGTAGTGAGCATGTCGGCCATGAGTTTAGCAGTGATAGGAGCTCTGCTCTTGTCCTTTCTATCCTGTCTAGCGTAAGGGAAATTAGGCAAGATGACGGTGATTCGGCGGGCACTGGCTGTCTTACAAGCATTGATCATAATCAAAAGCTCCAACACACGGTCATTGACCACGCCTGAACCAATTTGGCAAATAATGAAGATATCCTCATCTCTGACGGACTCGCCAATACTGAAGGTAACTTCCCCCGTAGAATCTCTCTTCATCTCACATGGAGTGAGCTTCAAACCCAATCTTTTGGCTACGAGCTCAGCGAGACCCCGGTGGACATCGGAAGCCAATAACTTGATGGAGTTGGTGGACATTGCGGAAAATAGGGATGTCACTGAGAGTGAACGTTTTACTTCCGTGTATAGACTTTAGATTCGTACTGAACGAACACCTGTGGGAGAAAAACCAAGCAGTGAGCAAACAGACCAATCCACTGTTAAGGCTTCTTTTTTATTTTAATTTTTCTCTGCGTCCATACACAGTACGATGCCCCCCACAATTTGATTCGACCAGTGGAAATCAGACAACAATTTGAGTTTTCAACAATAACAAAAGTGGGAATACCGTCAATAAATAACCTTCTTTGGTTCTCAAATGTGAAATCCTATTTCTGGTTTCTTTAATTGCGTTGACCAATTGCAGCGGTTCTAAATTGAGAAGCAATCGGAACACACGTGATTTCCCGCGGTCCATCCGAGTCAGCATCGGAAACATACTGAGATTGACTAGAAAAGTCCTCCAAAGTCATCGATATCGTCGTTATCGTCATCATCGGCATCGGCCTCATTGTCAATCTCCGTAAATTCCGTCGGCTTGGCTACCGACTCGGCAACCTCAGAATCTTGAGGACCTGTTCCTTCATCATGATCGTTTTCTTCATCTTCATCTTCGTCATCTTCATCTTCTTCGTCGTCCTCCTCGTCATTCTTGGAATTTGGAACGATTGTCATCTGTGACTTCTGTTGTTGCTCTCTGATCTTAGCTAATTCTCTCTTCTTCTGATCAAGCTGTCCCTTCAAGTTGTTATAAGCGGACTGAAACTTCATTCTCATCATCTTGAAACTTGCGGTTGCAAGTAACACCTTCTGTTTATCTGCTGCACGCTCAAGATCAGAGATCTCCTCCTCGAGCTTCTTGACCCGCGATTTATCTTGCTTGGTGTCTTCGTCCTCATCCTCATCCTCATCCTCCTCTTCTTCTTCTTCTTCCTCATCGTCATCGTCATCGTCATCTGCTTGCTCCTCCTCTTCGCCAGCATCGGATGCTCCATCTTCGTTGTCAAACTCAGACTTCATCAAAACGGTAGCAGCAGCGTTGTTCGAAGTGGAATCAAGCGCTTCCGCGAGCTCTTGCTCTAGCACGTTATCGATGTCAGCCTCAAGATCAAGTGCGATTTGATGCTCGTCTTCATCCTCTTCCTCTTCCTCTCTGTCGATTTCCATTCTGTCTCCCTCTTCCATTCTGGGTCTCGGAGTAGTAGATACCGAAGCTGGAGGTTGGCTACTAGAGCCCCCGTACTTATGCGTAGGTGCACGAGAATCCACGTATTCATAGTGGCTTTCCTGTGCATCCTGGTCTCTCCGAACAAGCTCGTCCACACGCAGCTCGATATCGGCCATTACACGAGGATTGGTCTTTTTGGGACGGAATCTACGGTACACGTCCTCGTATGCATATGCCAAACCGTTCCTATAAACGGATTTCGTGTTTCTGATTTCCTTGTTGACTGAAAGCTTGTAGAGCGGGTGAACATAGGTGTATTCTTCCGGTACCTCGAAGTCTTGGTCCATATTCAACTGTTTCGGGTTGATTTGGTGCAAAACGAGCAATACCTGACTGATATCTATCGTTTTGAAAATATTCTTCTTGTCAACAGTTTTGTAAAGCTCGGTCAACGTGGGAAGGTCGATAAGTCGAGCAGAGTATAACGTCAGGTTAACATTGACCACTGCTTTATCTCTGGTGATCCACTTGATATTAACATTGGAGAAATCGCCTGTATCGGCAGCATTGTGAATGAAATCTAGGTTGACGTCATTTGCAAATCTCACCACGATTCCCTGTTCAATCAATGGATCGTCTTCGATATCTGGTGCTTCCGAGTCATAGCCTTCTCCTGGGATTCTAGTGGGTTTAATTCTCACCTTTGGCACACGTTTCAAAATGGGTTGTGTCTGGGAGGACGATGTGGGTGTATCTGACATTTGGGAAGACAGCAGCGCCTTTCCTAAGCTGATTTTGAGCTTCTTGAGTTTCTCCTTCTTCTTGGGTTTGGACACTCCATCTGTAGGTTCGGCCTTGGGAGGCTTAATTTTGATTCGCGGAAGGGTAGGTTGGTCATTTTCTTGTGAGTCTTCGCGAGACGCTGACGGATTGACCTTAAGCTTGAGTTTGAGGGCCATGGCTTCAAAAGATGATGGAGTACAGTAAAGAGAATCTTGTTATGGTGCATGTATGTGCAGGAACGGTCCAAGTTCTTAGGATGAATGTATAATATTATAAATTTTGGAGGTGACGGCTCAAAATTATACTTAATTGTAAGTAAATTATAATTGTCGCTCTTGACTTTCATTACTTTTTATTTGTTCGAAGGTTGTGATACGACAGGGTTAAAGTTAAGTGGCCCACATGTGTACTTTAATATTCGGGTTGGTCATAGTGAAGTATGAATGTGGTGAAAATTTCATTTGAGCAGAATACAGTCTTTATGACTACATTTCAATGGATTGCTAATACTGCTGATTACCTTTCATGGGAATTAGTTGTTGTTATTGAAGGAGAAACTATTAGTTGATCAGTCAAGTATCCTATCATTCCAGCTTGGAGTTTGATTTTTATGAATCCAGTACTCATTCTTTTAAATCTCAATCTAAACCTTTCAATTCGATCATCTCATGATTCATGTCACCCTTGGGGTTCATTTTTGCCTTGCAGACTTAATTGCAGGGAAAGAATCATTCTAATACATCTCTTGTCTCATCAGTGGTTACCCTAGAGGCCAGCTACACTATATGTTAGAAATTCATCCTTCTAAGTGATGTCCCTAGTCACTCTTGTGCGTAACTCTCAAGCTGTCAACTTCCATGTTGGTTTAATTCTGCTCATTGATTTCGCTGCAGGGTTCTTTTCAGCTCAGTCCTTCCTATGTAACAATGCGTTGACTACAAGTCTCAAGTTGTCTCCATGTTGGGACTTTTCCTAAGACACGATATAGTTTCAAGCAACTTCATTTTTCGTGCAATTTGGAAGTGGTACGCCTTGCACTAAATTCTTTAATAAGGTGCTCCGTGGCCAGTTACAGTTATAGGGCTACTAGGGCCATTCATAAACTTCTGAACTATGAGAGGGTTTTGAATTTCGTAACTACATCACATCAACTAGGACCTTAAAAAAACAGTTCCCTTAATAGAATCCCCTGCAGAATCATGAATCTGATCTTAAGAACCTGTAAATTTTAAATTTTTGGCAAGGTTGAATTTGCAATATTATCACATCTATAATAAAACCGTCTTCAGCCCCTACTGAGCTCCTGGTAGTTGGCTCAATGTTTTTTTTTCCTTTTCGTACCAAAAAACTCTTAATCTACAAGGTTTGAGACGTGTTTCAGTTGACTTGACACCGCTGCCACTTACTTGGCTCCTTAAATATGACCAATCTTTCTTCATTATTGACACCTCATAAGATATCCACACTAGCTTGGACAGCAATTGATACCAAATATTGTAATTTCGATTTTTTGATGATATTGACGATTCAACACTCACTTGGCTTTGTTAACAGTGGGCTAAATCAGCCTGGGTAATTCTGATTGAGCAAACCGAATTTATCCTCAGACTCTATGTTTCACAAACCCAATTTGGAAGACAGACTTAATGAGTACGGCTAAAAGAAACTGAATAGCCACTCGAAATAGCTTCCTGTTATTAATATGATTTTTAATTCCATATTGCTGGTGTCCGATGTTATGGCGCAAAAGTCAACTTATGTATGTTGGAACCTCTTCCTGAGAATTACTAGCATTAATTCATATCATTAACCCGCACAAAAAAGAATTTGGAAATCAAATCACAAGTTTTCTTATTGAGGTTTTTTGTTTCCATTTAGAACAAATTTTTTTTTAAATAAGATTGAGCTTTCGACCTTGACCAAAAACGCTGTATATCGGTGGCCTACCAAAACCACTTAATGACTCTCTGCACTCCCGAAAAAAAATCTCTTATCGCTTGAGTTGCTAAATCCAACTTGAACACCATAGAAATTAAACTAGAATATGGGCAGAAACCTGTCCATCTCCCACCAAAGTCGAAGATCATCTTCCATTGGGCGCCGCTCACGCCAAAACAGTGTGGTGTCCATGGATTCCATGGTGGATGAGAACAACTACGAAATGTTCTCTGGTGCTGCCTCGGAGATCATTCCATCTTCCATTTCGTCGTTTCACTACCCTCATCATTTTGGCTCCCATAGGTCGGAGGATGGTGTTCTGAGAGAAACATCTCCACTCCTCACCACTGCTCGTCTGTACGGAACAGGGGGCCGTGACTTGGATTTGAGACCTATACAGCTGAATGCCTCCACTGACACGGCCAGTGTGAATTTCCGATTCTTTTCTCCTGACGAGATCGAACAGGCTCCTGGAGGCTCCACATTGGAGAACCCTGCGGACCCAGTCGACTACGATACTAATTGGGACTATTCGGTGGATAAGTATGAAGAAAATGAGGATGCCGTGGAGTCTGTACATGAAATGCAAGCTTATGGACGAAGCCGAGGCTCCTTGTCTTCTGAACGTTTTCTGGAAGGTGCTCGATCTTTTGCTGAAAGGTTGCCTAGATCGCCCCACCAGCGTCGTGAAGAAGTTGTAGAGGATGATTCTGACAACGAGAGCACCTACGCTACGATGCTTGATGATAGATACCGACGCAGAAGCGAAGATTCGGGCTCCAAGAGCTCACGGTCGATCGGTCTGCGGTCTGAAGTTTCTGACTCTGATGAACATGCCTTTTTGGAGGATTTTCTCCCAGTAGCCAAGTATCAACGTTACTACTTAGCAGAGGAGGACATTGTCATTGGAATTGCTGGCTACTCCAATTGTTGGTGGAAAGTCTTTGTATACTACCTCATCTGTATTTTTTCCTTCGGTATTGGTTACTTGATTCTCCGTTGGCTTCCTCGTTATCGTATTAATCTCAAGGGTACTCGCTGTCCCTTGGGTAAGGCAGACTGGGTAGTGATCGAAAACGAGTACGGAGAATTGACTATCAAGGACATTTCAAGAATGAGATTTGGCGGACGTCTTTCTCATTTCATGACGCTTAATTCAAAGGAAGATGATGATGGCCAGGTACACTTAGACGATGTGAAGGAATCCAACCCTACCATTCCATTCATTCTCTCCTTTGACTACAGATACCTCAATTTCTTCTACAACCCGGTGGAAGATATTTTTAGAACAAACTCGACGTGGTACGATCTTCATTGGCTCAACGTCAAGAACTTGAGAGATGGTACCTCGCAGACTTTACAAGAACAAAGGGCCACAATTTTCGGCCACAATAACATAAACATCGAAGAGAAAAGCATCGCTCAATTGCTAATGGACGAAGTGTTGCATCCATTCTATGTGTTCCAGATATTTTCCATTTTCTTGTGGCTTGCCGATGATTACTTTTACTACGCATCGTGCATTTTCATTATTTCGGTTGTTTCCATAGCCAATTCGCTCATTGAAACCAAGTCTACAATCAAGAGACTTCAAGAGATGAGCAAATTCTCATGTGACATTAGAGCATGGAGAAATGAGTTCTGGACCCAAATAGATTCCAACGACTTGGTTCCAGGTGATGTTTTCGAAGTGGATCCTTCCATGACAGTCCTTCCTTGTGATGCCTTGTTGGTCAACGGAGAATGTGTCGTAAACGAATCCATGTTGACTGGAGAGAGTGTTCCCGTGTCTAAGATTAGTGCAACAAATGAGACTGTCAAGTATCTTACTGAGAACTTTACACATCCGGTATTAGCGAAGTCTTTCTTGTACAATGGTACAAAGCTACTCAAAATGAAAAGTTCCAATGACGAGCCAGTTCTTGCTATGGTATTGAAAACTGGATTCAACACCACCAAAGGTTCTTTGATTAGATCCATGTTGTTCCCTAAACCTACTGGCTTCAAGTTTTATCAAGACTCCTTCAAGTATATTGGATTCATGACTTTGATTGCATTTATCGGTTTCATTTATTCAACCTACAATTTCATCCAGTTGGGACTTTCAAAGAGAATCATGATTTTGAGAGCTCTTGACATAATCACCATTGTTGTTCCCCCTGCCCTTCCAGCGACTTTGACAATTGGAACAACCTTTGCGGTCAATAGATTGAAGAACAAACAGATTTTCTGCATAGCACCTACAAGAGTGAATATTGGAGGAAAGTTGGATGTTGCTTGTTTCGATAAGACGGGAACGTTGACTGAAGATGGACTCGATATTTTAGGAGTTCATCCTACAAAGAATGCAGAAGGTAGAAAAGAAATTGTTTTCGAAGAGATTCTTGAAACGATAGAAAAACTTGGAAATGAAGTTGAGCTTTCTTCACACAAGACTCAAAGCGACAAATACTTGCTTGGATGTATGGCATCGTGTCATTCGTTGAGGCTCATTGACGATAAATTAGTGGGAGATCCTCTCGATGTGAAAATGTTTGACTTCACCGGATGGAACTTCACGGAAGACTTTGGCGGAAGTAACATTCCTTTGGTTTATGAACATGTTGGCAAGGAAACGTTCGGATATAAAATCTTCAAGGAGTACGAGTTCATTGCCGCATTACGAAGAATGTCTGTTGTCGTTGAAAAGGACAGCCTCAAGTATGTTTTCACCAAGGGAGCACCGGAAGTGATGTTGGATATTTGTGACCCCACTACCATTCCAGCCAATTTTGAAGAACTTCTCCACAAATATACCCACGGAGGTTACAGAGTGATTGCATGTGCATACAAAGAACTCAACAAGAAGGTCAATATTAAATCTCTTGAGCGTGGAGAAGCGGAAAATGACTTGAGTTTCGCCGGATTCATCGTTTTTGAGAACAAGTTGAAGGCCTCCACCAAAGCCACTCTCAAAGAATTGAGAGCTGCAGCCATTCGGACTGTTATGTGCACAGGAGATAATGTTTTGACTGCAGTTAGTGTTGGACGTGAATGTGAGTTAATTGATCCAGCGGTGACGCAGGTTTACATTCCGAGATTTGCCTCGGATGAGGAATTTTCGTTGACAGGAGACACCGGACTTATATGGGAGGATATCCACGACCCGCAAAATAAATTGGATCCAGTTACCCTTCAAAGAACATCCAGAGACATTCGTTATGATGTCAGCGAGTATATTTTGGCGCTAACTGGTGATGTCTTCAGGTATGTGCTCGCGGAACTTCAGAGAGAAAATATCACTCAAGCTATTTTGATGAGATGTAACATTTTCGCCCGGATGTCACCGGATGAAAAACATGAGTTGGTTCAGCAGCTTCAGAAACTTGATTACACGGTGGGATTCTGTGGTGACGGTGCCAATGATTGTGGAGCACTTAAGGCTGCCGATGTTGGAATCTCTTTGAGTGAAGCCGAAGCATCCGTGGCTGCACCCTTCACATCTAGAATATTTGAAATATCTTGCGTTCTAGATGTGATTAAGGAAGGCCGGTCCTCATTGGTAACCAGCTTCTCGTGTTTCAAGTACATGTCGTTGTACTCGGCCATTCAATTTATCACAGTGAGCATCTTATACAAGCGAGGCACTAATCTTGGAGACTTTCAGTTCTTGTACATAGACTTGTTTTTGATTTTGCCGTTGGCCATTCTCATGTCGTGGTCTAGTCCCTATAGTGGGCTCGTGATCAAGAGACCAACAGCCAATTTGGTGAGTCCAAAAGTGTTGATCCCTCTTGTCTGTCACATTGTCGTGATCCTTGTTTTCCAGATTGCCGTCTGGCTCTACGTGCAAGATCAACCATGGTATGTGAAGCCCATTCCCTCAGATAGTGATGATGATGTCAAATCTTCCGATAATACGGTGTTGTTCCTTTTCACAAACTTCCAATACATTTTGAATGCCGTTGTGTTGAGCACAGGACCTCCATACCGGGAACCAACCGTGAAAAACAAGCCGTTCTTAATCAATTTGGTTGTTGCGCTTATGCTTTCGGTGGGTATTTTCTTCATCAAGGGCGACTCATGGTGGGGTGACTTTATGCAATTGACAGATATGTCGACTTTAGCCTATTGGATCATTTTGTTAGCTGGTATGATGAACTTTTTGGTGCTGACATATGGGGAGAATCACTTGTTTAAAGTGATTGCCCAGATGTACAAGAGATTGGTCCATGGCAGGGTTGCTATTAGCAAGAAGAAGTTCAAGAACTTGGGCAAAGATTTTGTTCCGATTGTTTGAAAATATTTGATATGAATCGACTTCCAATTTCAATCTTCTATCATTGATCAATAAGCTCGCGGCCATCCGTCAGATGCCGAGTTTCCAGATAGCGAGAATAATCTGGGGTACACCTTGCATTGTTCAAGACACGAAGCATGAAGCAGCGTTTCTAATTTCACCCGAAGACCAACTTACCTCCGGCCTAGTTTCTATTAGGCAACACCGAACCATCTCCGTCCATTAGACTTCCGAGCTACTGACTCCACCATCACACACTACATTGCACAACTCCACCAGCCTCCGCAAACGCCAAGCTACAAGCTACTCTTTTGACTAAGAATTATGGGCTCACACCCCCACAAATCACCACTTCGGAGATGAGGATGCTGTTGCTGTGGTGGACTGCGTGGTGTAACGTGCGTGGATAGGGTGGTGTAAGCACCCGAGGACTGCGTGGAACCAGCGCACGGATGTTTGTGTGGGGGTGGCCCCCGGAGTTGGCGGAGGAATGCCCGAGGTTTCCAAGTTCGCACTAGCCAATGGCAATGTTGCCATTCGCGCAAATGTTCCATTTTTGGCTTGCTACTTCACGTCGTACATCCGTTGGGGCCCAACTTACCATGGCAAAGCACCATGATCATCCAAAGTTCCAGTGCCACAGTAACACCTCTCCACTCCGGTTCATCTCTGCTAACCACTGGTTAATCTCCCCAAACTGGCTTGTACACAATGCCCCCACCTCGTTGGCAGGGTGTGGGGCTTCGTTCGGTCGGAGTTCGCCTCACCCGCAACCATCGCTGCAGGCGGTCAAGCCAAATTTGTGGTGAAACCTGATTATGTACAGGACATGGCATCTACCCACCAAAGAGAAGTGGTGAAAATGAGGTGGTTCCACCTGCACACGCCTGGCAAACCATTGGGTATTCCCCACAAAGTTTACTGCTATAAAACCGCTGCATCGCCTGAATTCTCGACTTCATCTGCATCATGTCCAGCGACTCTGTCCACTCCTCCAAAGAAATGACCTCCCTCGAAGACCACCACATTCCAGTTGGTAAAGTCCAGCACTCGGGTGCCGGCGATGAGTTTGTCACCTTGGGCAACAAGAGATACTACAAGCATGAGTTGATGGCTGCTTTCGGTGGTACTTTGAACCCCGGTTTGTCTGTCTACCCTACTCACCTGTTCGCTAACCCATCTCCATTGGGTTTGTGTGGTTTCGCCTTGACGACCTTTGTGTTGTCGATGTACAATGCTCAGGCCATGGGTATTCACACCAACGCAGTGGTCCTTGGTTTGGCCTGCTTCTACGGAGGCTTTGCCCAGTTTGCTGCCGGAATTTGGGAAGGCTTGGTGGGTAACACGTTTGCCTTGTGTGCATTGACTTCTTACGGTAGTTTCTGGCTCGCTTTTGCTGCTATTAACCTTAAGGCTTTCGGCATCGCGGAGTCTTATGAAGGCACCGAGCAGATGTCTGATGCCGTAGCATTCTTCTTGTTGGGATGGGCCATTTTCACCTTCATGTTGACTTTGTGCACGTTGAAGTCTACCGTGGCTTTCTGCTCGTTGTTCTCTATGTTGACCTTGACTTTCATCTTGCTTTGTGCTGCTGACTTTACTGGCAAGGTTGGGTTGTCCAGAGCTGGTGGTGTTACTGGTGTGATTACCGCCTTCATTGCGTTCTACAATGCCTTTGCAGGTACCGCCACCCTGACCAACTCTTATATCACCGCCCGTGCCATTGCCCTTCCATCGTAATGGTGATTAATGTGTGACTGCCTGGTTGCAGCGTATTTATTGGTGACGCCATTAACTTATTAATGTATGACAAGAACTATTTGATTGTAGGTTGCAAAAAGGTGGCTCGTAACGCTGGCAATGCATTGGACAGAACAATAGGTCCTTTGTACAGCCAAGCTGTAATGTCTGGGATCTATGAGTGGAACCACGAAAGCGGATTAGAATGGAATGGAATCTAAGAATAATTGAGGCGATCATGCATGAGGTACTGTTGGGTTTCATTAAGGTCCATCAGGGTCCACTATGTCCACTGTGTTCACTTTTTCCACTACTGAGATAATTTGTGATGGATTGGTGGAATACTTGAGAAGACCGAAGATGGGACTTAATTACATTAGGTCTGGTTGCTCTATCAGAAGTAATTTTAAGTATCAGTATTAATGATATCTTAGCAGGGAGGGTCAAAGAAAAATCATTAATGATTGACAGGTTAATTGTGCTGATTTAGCTGTTGCTGCTACAAATAACATCATAGCCATTAAATTTAATATTAATGTATCTGCAATTTGTATAACTAAACATAAACCTAATAAACTTCCTAAGTTTCATCAATAATTTATTGAGACATTTGTCCATATACTAAACAATACAATTTGTTGTTGTTTTAATTCGACTGTGCATTAAGCAAATGCATTTAAATACAGCAAGGCATGAGCGAAGTTTTCGTTTCTTTGTGTTGGGGATACGTTTCCGATTTTAATGAAGTCAAATGTGAAAAAGCTTTGGGAATGTAACACATTGCAAATTCCAAATGGATAGAATGGCTTATAGTTAGACCTGGTGCACCTAGCTTCACTTACTAATACTTCTCACATTGTCGATATCATATTCAAATTTGTTACCCTTCAACGTGTCCATCGAAACATGGCAATACTTGTGGCGATAAGTTTTACGTATCTACGAGACTTCAATGAACATAGAGAATTTAATCAACTGATTTCTGATATTGAATAACCTGTCTCATAAATGGTAAGTCGTTAGTAAGTGATATATTCATTTGAACAGGGCTATTGGGTAGAAAACTGTGGTTATTCAATATATAATATAAGTATGCTTATTATTTTAAACAAACTTGAGTTTGTTCTCTGCTTAGGAAAATACTGAAGTTTGCGAAAATTTGAAAGGCTATCTACTCTGGCTCAAAATCTTGAGGTGTGGGTAAAATGAAAAAAAAAGATCAAAAAGAAAAAACAAGCTACAATAGAGAAACTGTAGACAAATAAAACAAAACCAAATTACTATAATGAATTTATACAATAAGCCAAAGATTTATCTACAAGGGCCAGCAAAATTAAGCAAGGGTGTATTAATATTTTATTGTTATGGTAGTGCAGATAATACTCGATAATTAGACAGAGTCGCAGTAGCCAGCCCTACGTTAAAAATTAAGTTCACATAAAAAATATTACTCTCGTAATATTACTATATCTACGTATTCATATATTCACATAGTCATAATTCCACAATATTAACAATACTTATAAAACAAATGAATAATACAATCCCCTTGAATAAATTCTATAAGCTCCTTATTGAGATTCCTACAACCTTCTCCAAATTAACTTCTCCAATGCGGACTTCTGTCAGGCACAATGCCCTTGATATCATATAAAAAGCACTACTTATCAAACTTTCATTGCTGCTCAAATAAATATAATACAACCCCACTCATCTCTTCACAAACCTCATTATTACACTTCGTTCTCAATGGGGTCCCCATAGTCTCTCATCAATTTTTCATTCTCATTCCTATCGCTATCTATCCCACGTGCAGCCTCCTCCGGCACACACTTTCCAATTTCCCTGGTATCTTCACCGCATCTACTACTTCTTCATCTTCAATGTCGACCAACAAGAGAATCGCCTTGCCTGCTAGAGTCGAGCCAAAAGTGTTCTTCGCCAATGAGAGAACCTTCCTTTCCTGGTTGAACTTCACCGTCATTTTGGGCTCCTTGGGTGTGGGTTTGTTGAACTTCGGAGACCTGGTTGGAAGAATCAGTGCTGGTTTGTTCACATTCATTGCCATGTTGACCATGGTCTACGCATTGGTCACCTACCACTGGAGAGCCAAGGCTATCCGGTTGAGAGGCTCGGGCCCATATGATGACAGATTTGGCCCTACCATGTTGTGTATCTTCCTTTTGATTGCAGTGGTGGTCAACTTTGTGTTGAGAATCCGTGCCTAGTCGCCATATATACAAATAAAAGTGCATTAAATTATTCGTATGCCCTTTTGAGATGTCGATACCTTCGGAGGAAGTAGAGGGCCTCCAATTCTGTTGTTAGTGGATGCACAACTAGTAATATCTATTGTATAGGCATATGTAGCAATGCTACCACGAACAGTCACAAATACAGTAATTATAAAATTAACAAATTGAATCATCACACATACCTTTAGTTATGTATTCTCCCTTGGCTAAAGCTTTCGTCATATCCTCTTCAGATTGGATGGATGTGGAACGAAACGCCCTCTTAAGACCCTGGGAAAACTTAGCATATCCACCCGATTCTTGAGGATACTCCTTGCCCATGTAGAGGAGCAGCTTAAAGAGCTGACGAACTCTAGGATCCATAGTCAGTAAAGAAAGTGAAAGGTTTGAGTAGTGAAGACTCGCACGTGACTTGGTTGAGACAACTTACTCTTTAATCTTATTTGAAGGAAAAATCTATGTATTTTTCACATCTTCCATTCACTTGGTCATCTTTATTACCAACTCCAACAGTTATTTCCAAAAACCCCCCTTTTCACCTCATTTCTTTGCGTCGTCATCTTCTCATTAACTTTGCTACTACTTGCTACTCCACATCCTGCACCAACGCATCTACAACTACACCTGTTCTTTCAAACCACTTATAAATGTCGCTGACATCTTCAGAAACAATGTCTTACCAGACGTCCAAAGTGGCGGCGCTCTTCTTGGTCAAGTTCGACAGCAAATCTGGCTACAAAATGGTGTGGTCCAAGACATCCTTTAACATCTCACTTGACGGTCTCGAATACAAGGCTCTACCGTCTGGAGTCCATGAATTCGAGACGGCTACCGTCTACTTAACACATGAATGGAATGGCAAACTCTACTATGGACTGGCATGTTTCCGACAGCTTGATTTGAATGAAAATGAGGAAACTAACCGTGATTTGGTTAGAATGTATTCGATTGGTATCCTTCTGGAGCCTATTAAAGGCAAATTCTGGAAGCCCAACGAGTTTGGTACTGTGGGTTGGGAGCATTTTGATGCTGTCCAGGAAACTCTCCTGGAATTTTTGAAAGATGAGGATTTGTTGAGGCTCGACACGCTCTACCAGAATCTTACCGGCAATGGCTTGCTAGACCTTCCCAAACCCAACTCGCCACATGCCCTCAACACCATACTCAGACATCCACTCGGGAAGCTCTCGGCGGCTCTCTCTGCCATGGGACCATTGACGTTCCCCATTTATAAGGCAGCTCTCGTTAGAAAACGCCTATTGATCTTCAACCACTCCTCACAAGGTTCAGGAATGATTCAGGAGCCTTGCGACCGTGATCCCGAGCTCTGTGGAGCCATGGCTTACATAATTTCGCTCTTGAGTGTGATTCCAAAGGATGTTAATGTGGAACCTTTGGACCAGCACGAGTTGTACTCACAGCCGTTGTACAATGTGGGGCTTCAGGACATGAACACAAAGTATTTGGAGCACTACCCGGGGTTCATTGCCAGCACATCCGACGAAATCTTGAAGTATCAAAAAAACCTCTACGACTATGCCATTGTCATGCCTTCCACCGATGCTGAAACATGTAAACTAGTGGCCAGCGATAAGTTGGATCTGCCTATTCGTGCAACGTTCAATGACTACACAAAGTTTCTTAAGGTGTACAAGCAGCTTCCCAACGAGGGCGAAAACGCGACCGGTGATGATACGTCGTCGATTCGTACGTCCAACTCTCGATTCTCAACCCTTCGATTCGACATCTATGGAGAAAGCAGCAACATCAAGTTGGACCACGAGCCTTCGTGGTGGTTGGATGAGGCCACGTCCCCGATGTCATGGAGAGAATACATCTGGCTGGCGTTTGCATGGTTTGCTAGTGCAGGCACTACCAACCGGGCCACTACTGAGAACGCGTTCTCTGAGAATGTCGAAGCTGATGAGACGAGAGAATCCATGCAGAAGCAGCTTGAACAACTCACGATGATTGTCAGCCACTTCCACAAGCTTACGAAGAAATGGTTCTACTTGATTGACGAGATAGTATGCGAGACCGTAGAGGACCGGGCCAACGATCTGGTGTCGAGGGTAACATTGGAGCTTACGCACCAGGATATTGTGGATATGGAGTTGGATCCTTACTCATCGGAGGACATTGAGTTTGTTCGTGAGTTTGTTATTTTGTACTGGGACACTGTTGTTGAGAATGTGGAGATTGGGCTTGGATTCCAGGGCTTATGCTGTTAAGCATAAACAGGGGAATAGAGACGCTAACAGCATGAAAGAGAATGGAACGGAATTCGAAGAAATTAGAGGAAGTCCATAGTGATGAAGGCTCTGTCCAAGCATTGATTTAGGAAAATATGACTATTAAACGAGAATCAGATCACGATATTGGAGAGTTTGAAATAAAGAAGTCAAGTCGGAGGTGGAATATATAAGACGAATTCAGAAAGATCTTACGACGTTGAAAAACTCATTAACTATTAACATCCCCAAATACATTTTTTCGTTCTTTGAATGGACTTACCCCCAAAGCATTGTCTTGCACAGAATAAACCCGTTTTTTATTTTCCGTTTCTCCTGTATACCCATGTCTCACTTCTGGCACTATCTGATCTCCACCTTCAGGAAAGGTAATTCTACGCGCATTCACCATCATGATATTAAAGAAAAGTGACACCAGAAAATTCAAGGTGAGTTTCTTGAAGCAAAATTTTGAAATTACCATCATCTTAAACCTCGCTCTCTATTAATTGAAATTTTTCAAACATCTCTTTCCCACCCTTCAGTCTTTCTTCTGCCATGCCATTCTTCTCCTCTGCCGGGTAACTGTCGTGCAAAACTCATCTTTCCAGGCCATAACACCACCGTACCTCAACCACCGTACCTCTGTCACCACCAGCCAAGCAACTTCTAGCCCCGTATCCCAACGGCAACAAACTTCCTTGTCTGCCTTAACCACTCGGTAGCCGCTTCCATCTGGTCTTCTTTGCTGCGTGCACTTTTTTTTGGTTTGAGAACTCGGTCTCTGCTTCACCGTGCTCACTCCATTATTTATCTAAATCACCGCCATCAACATTCCCCCTTGTTGCTAGCTGTCGAAGCGCCAGCCATCGCCGCATATCCCGCTTGCACATCACCAATTGCACCATGAAGAGCCAACACCGTTCGAAGCCTGCGGGTACCGCGGGAAATGGTTCCACGTCCTCTTCGAATACTACTCCGACACCGGGAATCAATGGCCACCGCCGTTCTGGATCCAAGCACAATGGAACGAAAGAGGCTTCTCCCTCAGCCGCCGAATCCTCTGCTAATAATCGCTTGGTGGACATATTGGCTCGTGCCTCGGGCAAACAAGTGATTGCAACCGTGTCCTCGGGTGCAAAGTACCAGGGTGTTTTGCTGGCTGTTGATCTATCCTCCGCCAACGGTTCGGCCTTGTCGGTAGTGTTGGCCAAACCCACCCAGGTGTCCAAACCACTCCTTAATGAAAAAAGCAACAGCGACGACACGTTGCCAGAGCAGCTAATCATTCAAGCCAAGGACTTGATCGATATCGACGTCAGATTGGCCAGGGATCCCGGTCTGACACCCCCAGCGGATGACAGGAAAGCAAAAGTGGAGAAACTACCCGAGTCTCTGAATGAATCCATTAAGAAAGTCGAGAATCCTCCTCCGCGCGCTGAAAAGTCTCAGGAGGGCCACCAACGTCGCCCTCTTGGTATTATAGGGGAGCCAGACAAGTCTTACGAGAGCAACTTCAAACTCGCTGACATCTTGGCAGCAAAGCCTATCCCGGCTCAGAATCTCACGCATATTCAGCCGATAACACCCAAGCCTGCTCCCCAAGTGGGCGCCTCAAAATTCAAAACCGATTCGGATATCTCTTCGAGGTTTCAAGTACGTGAAAGAGAGTTGCAACGCTGGGTGGCCGACGACGATAATGCAGACTTGACTTTGGAAGACTCGTCCAATGGAGCATGGGACCAGTTCAAGGTGAACGAAGAAAAATTCGGTGTGGAGTCCACTTACGATGAGCACTTGTACACAACGAGAATCGACAAGTCTGCTCTGGACTATCAACAACGGTTGGAAAAAGCCGAAAGGTTGGCTCGTGAGATCGAGGGCCAATCAAGCACTGACCGCCATGTCATGGAAGAAAGAGGCGTTCAAGTTGATGATAGTGGGTTGGATGAGGAGGACAAGTATTCCGGAGTTATTGCAGACTCTGTGGATACCAGAGGTGTAGAGCTTATGGCTGCCCTCAGAAGTGCCTCAATTTCGAAGGACCAGAATGCTGCTGCTCCTGCCACTGGAAGGTACGCAACCCCAAGGCAACGTGCTGCGCAGTATCATAATGATCCTGCCATTGTATCGAGCTCTGCAACGCAACCTGCTCAGGCCCCTGCTGCTGCAATTAGTGAAAATTCTCCAGAAACCAGTGATGGAAAGGCCACGGCTCCCAAACCATCATCCATACCACCAAAACCTCCAGTGGCCCAGCATGGCGAATCCTTTAGATTGAACGCCAAAAGCGAAATCAACGCACTTAAAGAGTTCAGCGCTAATTTCAAGGTTCCTCATAGAATGCCCAATGACCTCTTGCCAATTTTGGCTAAAGATAAGGTTAAGCAGGACGAGATCTTGCGCAAGCTGGACCCGCCAAAAAAGGCTGCTTCGCCGCCGGAGTCCAAGAAGGACCTTAAGCTGTTCAAGTTGAATCCTAAGGCTGCAGTGTTCACTCCGTCATCCAAACCAGGCCAGCAGTCGTCGCCTGTGCCTCCTAAGGCTTCGTTTTCAAAGTCCCCAAACAATCCTTCTCCAAGAATGCATAATCAAAGACCATATTCGAGCAACTCGAGCTCTGGGCAGGTTAAAAGACACCACCAGATCACTGCTGCCGATTTTTTCGGAGGTCAGGACAAGGTTCCTACAGCAGCAAGTCAAAAGGAAAAGATCGAGAAAATGAAGAGTGGATTCAATTTGTTTGCCACTGCTCAAAGAAATCATAAAGATGCTTCTACGCCTCTTATCCTCGAAAAAGCGTTCCATACGCCTCCAACTTGGGACTCTACTATTGATGAAAACTACGAAAAGCATCTCTTGCTGCAGGTTCTGCCAGCCAGCAAGACACCTTCTATGATGCCTAGTCCAGGAATGCCATACATGCCAAGCCCTGTAATGGTGCAAGGAGCGCCTCAGAGAGGAACGGGAGCGTTCCCAGGAGCACCAAGTGGTACATTTTCACCACACATGCAAAGCCAGGCATCAATGGCAGCACACTTCCAGCAACAGCAATTCCAGGCTGCATTGCTTTATCAGCAGTTCCAAGGCGGCGTACCTCCGGGACAACCCCAGATGATGTATGACAACCAGTTCATGCCTCCTGGGTTCATTCCCCAAGGATTCGTAAGCCCTGGAAGTCCCGCTGGCGGAAACATGATGATGGGTAGTAATCCGTATGGGGGCCATTTGCACAATCAGGGCCACCAGAATAACTACAACCAACATCATCAGGGCAGAAGATACAACAACAATAGTACCCAAAAGCCTCGAGGCAGTCAGAGTTAAGGTGTATGGGACAGAAAATAAATTGGACATGATTGTATAGAGACAGCTCAACAGCCGTCGGGACTACACCATTTTGGGAAGTATAGGTAGGCTATGTAATTGAAGGTCGTTTTAAAATAGTGTAGGTATCGAATCATTGATGTGAATATCTTAAAGGTGGGTAAGAGAGAGATCCAGACTGTATGTAAATAAACAAGTTCAACACCAAAATAATAACTCCTCCATATTTCCAATTAAACATATTATGGTATGAGTGAAGCAGCGTTATCTAGAATATCGAATCTTATCAAGGTCGAAGACGATTTGCTGAAACTAGACTCGCTCCGACAACAATTCACCAAGGAGAGAAACTCCATCGATGTCAAGTTAAATTCGGCTGCTCTGGAACAAATTGATTCGGTAGTTCAGAACTTGGAGAGGTTGAAAACCGCTGTGGATAAACTCAGCTCGGTCAAGTCGAACATTGAGCGTATCAACAATGTTTACACGGAATCAGTGACTCAAGTCAAAGAATATGATACTTTGAAAACCATTTCAGGCGTCTACCAAACCATGATGCAAGTTCAGAATTTGTATACGGATATTGCCAACTATAGAAAGTACTTGGAACATATTAACAACATGATCAAGGCGGAACTCGATGCAGTGACCGAAGATATAGCATACCCCATGTACAATTTCTATCGCATTCATTTCAATGTGACTCAGGCACGCAATTTTGTGGATTACTTGGAGGACCAATCAGCAGAACTATCAGATGACATTCAGTCTATTGTCACCAAGATCATTCAACCGCTGCGTGCTGTGTTTCGGAACTTTGACGAGCTTATGAAAGAAGTGATAATTAGTATTACTGAAGCTGTCAAGGAAGGAAATATTGAGATGGTGAACAAATTGGTGCGTGTGATTGAGCATGAAGCCACTGAAGATCTGAAGGTCAACTTGATGCGGGACTTGCGCCTTGTGGATAGTAATAGCTCGATGGTGAGAGATTATGCCAAAACGAGAACTCAAATGAGACACTACAAGAAGTTCTTCTACACCAAGCTTGAGGAGAGTCTAGCAGACACGTTTGACAAGTGTGTGGAACATTTCTACCAGGATAAGATGCTTGTTTATGACAACCTCGAGTGGTTTGAAGATGAATTGGTATTCGTTGTGCACACCCTTGCTCCACTCTTCCCGAGTCACTGGGAAATCAGTAACTATATCCATGGAGTCTACTACAACAAGTTGCACAAATTCACAATGGAGTTGATCAACACAAATCCTCCCGCGGAAGATCTTATGCGGATCTTGGAGTATGACTCTCATTACAACCAGTTTGTCACTTCGTTACAGCTTGAAAATTTTCAAAAGGAGCAAAAGTCCATTTTGGGAGAAGAGCTTAAGAACAGCGTCTTGGATGACTACTTGAAGGTTATTTTGTCCAAAATGGAGGAATGGAATGACAACTTGATTAGTCAGGAGTCAAAGTCGTTCAGAGACCGTGATGAACCTCCTGATGTTTACAACTATGCACAAACTATGGAGGATTTTGACCAATTTGACCACATCATCACCCTTGAAATAACCTCGGATGTTTATGTTTTACCAGACTTCAAAACGACTTTGAGTATGCTCAAGGACCAAGCAGACGTTGCAGCGGACTCCGGATATGGAAAGGTTTTAGTTGGAGTTATTGAAAATTGGTCTCGTTGCTACAACAAACGAGTGTTCTCGTACATGCAACTAGTCGAGGACGAGGTCAACAAGTATATGTCAGTGTACAATAACGAGAGGTATCTCATCAAAGAGTCAAAAACTAAGCGGTTTTTGAGAATGCAATCCAGAACCCAGGAAGAACTTGATGTGGAAAACATGACCCCAGAGGAGAAATCGCAAATATCCAAGCCTGGGTTGGTGGAGTACCTTGCTGCTCTTGGTAACACTTATGAGGTCAACACTGATAGACTTCAGGACAAGTTTATGCCCAACTACATGAGCAAAGTGCACTCAACCTACCAGACGAGAATTGAAGATGCGTTCCAGGATACGCTTTCCCCAAGCACAGAGTTAAATGCGCAAGTTATCCGTTCCATAGCAGAAATAATCATTAATGATTTACTTCCTGCCTTGTCCACTTTGTTCACGAAGTCTTGGTACAACAGTGCCAATCAAAATTCTGGAGACCTAAACATGGCCCAGCAGGTGGTGGAAACTATTGTGGAGTACATGGAAGAATTGAAGAGCTATGCATCATATGACCTCTACAGTCTCACTTTCACAGTTGTTCTAGACACTTTCATTGCATCGTATCTTCGGATTGGATATCAAAACATTTTACATGGTGACGGGAAAAGAATCGACCCCACATCCACGAAAAAATTCCAGTCATTCAGTGAGGCCGTCAATCGCGACATTGCCATTCTTTACGAGGGTCTCGACCCGTTATTCTCCCGAAAAGATGCCGTGTATCTTTTGCGAAGTTTGACTGCACTCGAATTGTTAACCACTTTAGCAACAGTGGAGAATCCAATGGTGGAAATCCCACAAATTTGGGAACATGAGATCCTTGCCACCTACTACAACTGTTCGATCGAGTACGTCCGGGGGATTCTTCTTTGTCGCAAAGATATTGATACCAAAACTGTACCTCTCCTCATGGACAAGCTTATAGAGATTCAGAATTCTTATCAGCAGCAAGTGGATCCACCGGAGATGAATGTTGCCACGCTCAACAACTTTTCTTACGCTTAGTCTGGAGCATAAAGAATAACATTGTGCACACAGCTAGGTAAGGGTTGATAATGTCGTTATACACAATTAAGTTAGGCGAATCATCCAGTATCGTCTTCATTTGACGGCCTCTACGTGTGCTAGACTCATCGATCTTTGCTGCTAGTCTCTGAGTAGATCCATCCACCTTATACAACACAAGATCTTCCGCAGACCAGAGATATTTTGTGGAGGAGTTGTGTACTTCTAACTCACATACTCCAGCTACAAGCTTCGAGGAAATGTAAATTCGGAGAGGAGAAGACTCCCTGTCCTGATCATTCGGGACGCCTTGCCATCGAGAAAACAAGCTTTGCAACATCGACTTTTGTCGGAAGTCATGAGACCAGAACTCGATGTAACCTCCATTTCCCACCGTATTCCGATGAAGCACCGCCACCTCTTTATCTGAGTGGGCGATGGCTACGGACCCAAAAACCTGGTACAAATTATTGACTATTTTTGACGATGAAGAGTGTTGGAACTCACATACAATGTGGTCAGTGGAGGCATCCAGTACCGTTATGTTTTGGCTGACCGGGCTATGTGCCACAGTGAAACGAAGTGGAGGTGTTAACTGTAACGGCAGTGGCCGCTTGACATATTGAGATCGACATAGTAGTACGGAGGTACCAGAAACCACGCCAGTGGTGACAAGACCGATCGTGACGGCAGTGAGAAGCATCTAAGTGCTTTTCCCCCAGAGATAGGAATGTACGCTTTATGGAACTCATGCACGCATTCACAGATAAAGAGTGGCTGAAACCATGCACTAAAAGGAGGGAAAATGCCCATAACCCACTGCTGGTGGCGAATGTGTGCCGCAGTTTCTCTAGAAGGAGAGCAGGGCCATGATGGCTACGATGTTAGTGATGTCCGCTCCGGGTGTGTGAATTTTGTGGTTAACAAATTAGATGTGTGCTTCTATTTTTAACTGGTGTGTTTCCGTGGAGTTTATCAGATTGTGACCATCCTGCACTGGGAAAGAAATTAACTAAATGACATCACAGTGCTGAAGATCTGCCTCGAAAGCACCTGCTCGCTTAAGCAAACTGTGATAAACCCAATTGCGTGACTATTCATCATCCCGCGTCTAGTCATCGTCGTCTGATGAGTAGCCCGCGAGAGCTGATAATCCCGATGCGGCAGGACTGCTGGTCTTCTCCGCATCAATATTTGACTTTGCAACAGACGATAGAGATTCGTGTTGGAGGAAATTAATTTTTGTAGGTTGACAGGAAATGGTAGATTTGCTTGAGTTGGTAGTGCCAGAAGAATTAGTAATAACCTCATGACTATTCTCATTTGTAGTTTGCAGCTCAGCTGATGCTGACTTCAGTGGATTGTCTGATTTCAACTCTGTCTCTCTTTGCTCTATTCTATGGTCTCCAGACGATTCTATTTGCTTCCTTACCTTGTTGTCTAGATTTCTTCGCTTCACCTTAATTACCCCACCCACAACCTGTGGGTGTCCTGAAATCTTTCTGGCGAAAAGCTCCTTGACGATTTCATCATTCTCATGATCCAACTCGAGTTTCCGTTTCTCCACTAGCTTCACTTTCAACGTTTCCGCCACAATTTCAGACCCACCAGATTGTTGTAATTTTTGAGCTTTTGCTTGCAAATATGCCAAATGATCGTGCATCTCCTGTTCTTTTTGCTGCTCCACGAGTTTATCCTCAAGGTTCGCCATGGAGTCCTTGGAGGTATCCTTGTCTTGGGCCAGCCAAAACGGATTGTGCTTTCTCTTATCTTGTTGCTCGTGAAATTTCTGGTTCTCCTCATCTTCTCTCTCAAGTCGGGCAAAAATCTCATCCTCTGTCTCAACAGGCTTGATCTTCACTTCAGTAGCTGATTCGTAGTTGCGCACACCGCCTTCCACCGGGACGAATCCGGCCAGTTTCGGGTCAGTTTTGAACACAATGCCGTTGTTGCATCGTGGGCACTTGATGTGGAATTTGATTATCTTGATTCCCATGTACCGATCAGCAGTCACTTCCTTTCTAGCATTGAACTTTCTCCGTGCGGCAATATATTCGTTACATTGGAGACATTTCATGGAGAACGGCAACATCAACCGCACCTTCTCGTTGGCATTTGATTTCTTGGCCTTCTTAGGCGCCTTGGAAGGGTCATAATCCGGTGGATACCACTTATTGATTGCCTTTCTTTCTGACATTACTGGGTCACGTGAAGGTTAGAGAGGTTAGGTTATAGTGTCTGGTGTAGTGATGAGATTCATGATGGGGTCGTGTTCACACCATAAATGTTGGCGAGGAATAATAGCCGCATGGTTTCGTAATAAGGGACAGGGCCAACCTAGCAGCAGGGTAGTTTAACGGGCAGACCTGAAATTCCCATTGTCGGCGATTACAGAGGGGAGGGAAAGGTCACGACACGCGAATTGTTAGTGTGAATGCCACGAGACAGAATGTCGAGAGATGCAACGTAGCATTATGTAGAACCGTGCAATGTGAAAAGGGAGCTGGGAAATGGAAAATGAAAAAGAGGAAACGAAACCAAAGCGGGGCAAAGCTGGCACGTGACTTGTCGATTAATATCAAAAAGAGGATGATGTGACTCTTCACAAAGTCTTCACCCCGGAAAAGGTTTCTGCAGGACGGAGACGGTTGCTCCACCCAAGCTAAAATGTGACAGTTACGTAATTGAAGTACAACTTTGCCCAAATAGGCAACCAGGTTATAGTTGCTTGCCGCACACGTGACATCAGGACAGGCCACTTTCACTTTCAAGCGCAACGAAACTCCACTAACCCCGTTTAGTGATTTTAGCATTAAGCGCCCAGACATTAGGGACGAGAAGGTTAAAAATAGGTAGTATAGGGTCCCTCAAGAGGGGTGACTAACTGGTAATTAATGAGTGAGAAAGAGGGACGGAGAGATCGCTGACGTAGGCTTTCAAAAAATACAAACTTGTAAGGTGCAAGGAGACAAAAGAGTGTGCCGAAAAATATTACCCTTTAACCCCCCATGAGAATGTAAAGAGGAAAAATGCAAAAATGCACCGGCTACCACCCAACGCGTCCACGGAAATTGGAAGACCAAATAGCATGGGAAAACTCGAATTCCCGGCTGAGTCACCAAGCGGGAAAACCAAAAAGTTTAGTGAGTCCACCCAAAAAATAGGAATCGCAAATGCCCAAAACCACAAAACCACAAAACCTCAAACCCTCAAAACAAAAGAAAATAACCATCCGAAAGGAACTACAGGCAGGTGACACTAGTAAGGGCTGGGTGAGCAAGAGGAGCCACCTGCACTTTGGCCAAAAGTTTTTTTTTGTTCGTGTTATGGGCCGCTAGTGAGGCACACAGGATTGAGGGAATTTTTTTCTGGAGCGACCCGAAAGAGAAGTGCATGCCCTTCACTTGCCACTATATATTGATGGTAGGCCCCCCCAGGATGGATTTTTTGTAGCGACTCTTTATCTCAACGATAAACGTTTGATTCCATCCTACCCCCACGGCCTCAAAGGATCTATTTCCTATCCACGTCTTCGTGCCTATTTGCGTCTTGTGCGTGAGTTGCCATTGGCTGCGACTCCTACCCCCATTTACCTCTAACTAGGACTTCTTCCCTCGGTACCTTCAGTATCGCTACACATTCATTCCTTCATTCTTTAGTGTCCAGTTTCTGTTTACCATGGCCTACTAGCCCGGGAACACAAAATGCCGTTTTTATCCAAGAAGAAGTCCACGTCATCGACACTGTCGATGTCGTCTAGTTCCACTGCAGCTTCAGCGTCTAGCCTGAACAGCTGTCACAATAAGTCATATGCGAAGTTTGATGAGAAGAAGGATTACGACCGTAGGTGCAACAAGAAGCACCCTGCGGCAAAGAAGAGCACTCCGTGCCTGGTTTCTTTTTGCGTGGGCAAGAAGTTTTAGGTTCCAAAAAAGCAGTGATGCTGCGTGTATGTAATATATTTACTTGGTTGGTTTAGAAACTGTAGGGAGGTTAAGAAGAAAATGCATTTGAGGGGTGACGAAGTGTAAAATTGATAGCACTGAAAATGACAAGCTCGGAGAGAACCTCGATGACAAATGAGCGGGTCACATCGCTGGTGCTTATTACTTATTCCCAGGTTTTATTACTAACCTCTTAGATGGCGTCCTGGCCTGCTAATGCGCATACTATGAGCAGGGAGCATCCGCGCTAGGAAGAAGCCAATTCCGTCACGCACACTTTATGAAACATCGAAGGGTACGACATTCCGTAATATCCATGTTTCATCCCAATCCCCTCCATTTTGTCAAGTGGCGGTTGAGTTTGTGATTTCGTAGTGAAGTGTTTTGGTTGCACATTCGTTTTTTTTTTTTTTTTTTTGTTTTTTTTTCTTTTT
>Ga0160505_100313_pt1 | contig 31280 bp, 30 predicted proteins | sample DIDeMG_FD_108225 | JGI IMG/M metagenome (GOLD analysis project Ga0160505, IMG submission 108225) | Enriched chicken feces microbial communities from UW Madison campus, WI, USA - DID2874_E49_Stillage MG | ecosystem: Host-associated > Birds > Digestive system > Large intestine > Fecal ... | reverse complement strand
GGAAGCACATCTCAAAGTGGCGGGGGAGCAACAAGCAGTGCTAACGGTAGTCATCGGCATGCGACATTAAAATATATTTCAGATGTCTCCGCCGAAACATCTGTTGGGTCACCCCGTCTGTATGAAGCATATGGAACAGGTTTTCGCCTTATCATCCCATCCGTTTCCATGGCGGGTGACGTTACGACTTCTCAAGCTGCAGATAATCATACACATACTGTACCTGCACATACGCACGATTTCAGTGTTACCGTACCAGCTCACTCACATCAATTTAATATTAATATTCCAAATCATACACATGATTTTCAAATAAACATTCCTGACCACACGCATGAAATTGATTACGGTATTTGGGAAGATTCAAAAACTCCTTCAAAAGTGGAAGTGAAGATTGATAATAAAGTGGTTACTACATTAACAGGTACCAATGCAGATCGATTTGATATTGTTGAGTTTCTCTATAACGATGATGGATTAGTCACAGGGGGCTGGCACACGATTGAAATCAAACCTATAGGGGCAAGAGCAAGATTTGTCGGTCAATGTACAATATATGGATTTATAGGAGCTACAGACGGAGGTGAATTCTAATGAAAATACGCTATCTAGTTGAAGGAGAATCAGAACCAAGAGAGGTTGAAGAACCTAATTTCGATTTTGAAGAATATAAAGATCTTATGATGGGGAAAATAACTGATGAACATGGTAATGCACTAAATGATGTTTTTATAGGTAATCGATCTTACAAAAAGATTGCGATCAAATGGTTAGAAGTTTTAGAAGATCAGCCTGAATAGGGCTTTTTTAATAAAAGAAAAGGTGGTTAATATGGTGATTATTAATAATGGAATGTTACTGAACGAATTTCGTGGACTGTTAACAAATGGATATATTCAACTTTTTTTGTGGGTTGTAGTAGGTGATATTGTTACAGGTCTGTGTAAAGGGATTTTTGTGAAAGAGGCAAATAGCACAAAAGGGTTGTTAGGAATCGTTAAACACATGTTAGTTGTCTGCTTAGTAATTATTGCTTACCCATATTTAAAGATTATGAATCTTGAGACGTTTGCGACTGCATTCGTCTTTTTTTATATCGCAGTTTATGGGATTTCAATTACTGAGAACTTAGGTCAATTAGGTGTACCGATTCCAAATTGGGTCAAAGAAAGACTGTCAAAGTTACAGGATACAAATACTAATCCAAATGTTAAGAGCACAAGTTCAGAGAAGGAATATGGCGATGGGCAGGAGTTCACTGAGCGAAAGGATGATTAAAATGAGTATTCCAAAACCAGTTATTCTAGATATTAGTGAATGGCAAACACCAAACACTATTAATTATGATAAGTTGGTCAGTGCTGTTGACGGTGTAATTGTTCGTATACAGTATGGATCACGGTACATCGACAAGCACTACAAAACTCACATTGCAGAATTTCAAAAACGTGGCGTTCCAGTAGCTGTATACGCTTGGGTTCGAGGAGTTTCAAATTCAGATATGGAGAGAGAGGCGACAGACTTCTATAACCGTGCGAAAGCATATAATCCAACGTTCTGGTGGCTTGATGTAGAAGAAAAATCAATGAGCGATATGAGAACTGGAATTGAAAAGTATCGAGCAAAATTGAAATCTCTAGGTGCTAAGAAAATTGGGGCATATATTGCAAACCATTTGTATGCAAGCTTTAATTTAGATACTTCAAAATTTGATGGTATCTGGATTCCCGCATACGGTTCAAACAATGGTCAGTATAATGGTTCGAATCCGACAGCTACTTCTAACTATGATATCCATCAGTACACATCAAATGGAAAATTAAGTGGCTATTCTGGACCACTCGACTTGAATCGGATTGTTCGTAAAGGATTTGAATATTTTTTTGGCAATAGTTCCACTGGCTCAAACACAGATAATGGATCTTCTAGCAACTCAACAACAGGAGGAAAAATTAAAATGAAAACTATTACTTTAAAAGCCAATGTTAACTTACGTGTTAGCGCAAATACTAATAGTAAGATTATTGCAACCTTGAAAAAAGGTAGTAAAGTTGAGTTCAGTGATATTGTAACTGGTTCGGGCTATATTTGGGGTGTGCAGCCTCGAACGGACAGTTACAAAAAAGGCTATATAGCCATTGGAAAGATTTCTGATTGGGGAGATATTATATAAAAATAGCCTGCTACGGCGGGCTTGTACATAGAATAAAATGCTCATTATGCTATTTGTTTAATATTTATGAAAAAGATAAAAAAACAATTTATTTGTATTTATTAGTGTGTTATAACTTAGTTGTGAAGTTATCTCAGTTGGAAAGGAGTAAAAAAATGAAATATAAGCTTAAGAGTAGAAAAATATAAGTTGTTCAGTGGTTTATTTCTCTTGGGACATGTTCTTCATTTGAGATTGATTTATGAATTGGAGGTCGATTAAATGTATAGAAAAATAAAGCGTTCAATATTTAGTGTATTACTAGGACTATTATTGGTAGTCGGAGTGGAAGCATATGCATCTGAGACTACAGATGTAAGTACAATATATGATAATGCTGTAAAAGAGAATATTATTGATCCAACACTTTACCCTAAAAGTGATTGGCTTGATGATGAGAAGAAGTACATGCGACCAAACTATGATTTTTTTAAATCCAATATACTTGATTCTGTGAGCTATAACGAATGGTTAGAAATGAATAACTATGGTGTTATGAGTGATACAAAACTGCCTTTGCTGCAAAATAAAAATTCTAACAGAAGACAGGCTCGGTCTGCACAAGACAATATTAATAAATTTTGTAAAGATGCTAAAGCTGGTGATATTTTAATAGTTAGCGGCAATTTTCCAACCGGTGTGATAGGTCATGCTGCGATAATGAATTCTGATAATACAGTGCTGGAGATGAGTGGCGGAGAAGGATGGAAAAAAGGAATTCCAGATAATAATCATCAATATTCAAAAAGAACATGGATTAAAAATCATATTAAAGATTGGACAAGCATATATAGAATATCAGATTCTAAATTAGCTAAAAAAGTTGCTAGGTATGTTGATACGCATTATTTCTCTTCAAAAGGTACTGCAACAAAAGATATCCATATTGATTATAAGATTGATTCACTTCTGAAAAATAAAAATCCAAATTATTGTTCAAAATTGGTCTATCAAGCTTTTTATTACGGGACTGGAGACTTGCCTGTAATGAAACCAACAATTCCTTGGGGTGTAATACCACCTGCAAATCTTCCAACAACCTTTTCGAATAGTTATAAACCAACTTATATAGGGAGGTATTAACTATGAAAAAAATGGTAGGAATAGTTCCTTTTCTATTATTGATTTGGCTGCATCTAGGCTATGGTACCTTTGGTAAAATGTCTGTGTTTCATCAATCTTTTATGACTCTATCTAATTTTATGGATCGGGTTGTACAAAACAATCTTGCGTCAACATTAATTCTTTTTTTAGGAATTCCCGTTTTATCAATAGTTGGTTGTTATTATAGTCTTTATAATGTGAAGAGTAACTATCAAAAAATCATTTTTGGGGTTATGGTACTCGTATCAATTATTAGCTTTGGCTTCTTCCTACTTGTTACGTTAATGGGTGTAGCAAATCAATAACGCATAGATAGGGAAATAATGGATCTTCAACTGAAATAAAAAAGACCCTCTTACTCAGAATCGAGTAGGAGGGTTTTTTTGTTGAAATGCAAACGGATGTTTGGTATAATATAACGCATAATCCTCAATAGATTATATCTGCTATAGGAAGTCTTAGAAAACGCTTGTTTTCAGGGCTTCCTTTTGGTTTAATTTAATTAGCAGATATGAATCAGAAGAGGCGGAGTTTATGGAAAATATTATACAAGAAAGCATAATAAGAAATTTACCACAGTTTGATCCGAACACTAAATACTGGCTTGTAAGAGGCGAAGGCGGAATATTTTATGATGACTTTCTTATCAATAACTATATTGCGATAGGATGGAACGAAATTTCTGCAGAAGAAGTTGATCAGAACGTTTGGAATTCAGATACAATTAGAGCCAAATTGATAAGTGAAAATGGGCTTGCATTCAACTCAAAAAACAAAAGAAAAATGGGATCTGCTGCTAAGCAAATGATTAAGTTTCAAAATGATATAAGACCCGGACATATAATTTTAGTACCCTCACAAAATTCCGAAAGATTTTCTGTAGGGGAAGTAGTGGGGGAAGTCTATTCTGAAGAAAAAGAAGAGAAACTGCTTGCTTGTCCCTACGTAAAAAGAAGAAAAATAAAATGGATCGGTAAATTCAACAGATTTAAAGCAGATCCACTATTGCAAAAGGTAGTTTACGCTGCGCATACTGTATCTGATATTACACAATATAAAAGCTACATAAATAGAGCAACTTTTGATACTTATGTAGAAGGAGATAGTATGCACATGACTTTTCATGTGAAGCATGCGGAAGGTATCGACTTAGAAATATTGAGTAATTTGCTTAAGTCGTATAATGATTTGAATAAACTATTGTACCCAGAAGATAAAGTTAAAGTGAGGCTAAATATTCAGTCACCCGGACCAATCGAAATAGTTGGAATGGCTATGACAGTCGGAAGTATAGCCGGTTTAATATGGAACAATGCTCCCGTATCATCTAAGATCGCTTCAGGTGTCAAAGAAACATTAAAATATGGTGGAAAATTTTCGAAGCAAAAAGATGGCTTTTCAATTGAAATTCCTAATAGGAAAGAATCAGAAAATGCACAGAAAAATGAAGAACGTAGACTTGCGATGGAAGAAGAAAACCATGAAATAAAAAAAGAGTTATTGAAAGAAGAACTTAGAGCTAAAAAAATAGAAAACGCCAAGAGCAGCTTAGATCTTATCGAAAAAGTTAACTCTAAATTGTCAAAAGAAGCAGTAAATTCGATTCTTGAGTTCGTTGATAATTTTGAAAAATTAGGTGGAGAGTATCCAGAAGAGTTTACAAAAGCACTTGAAAAAACAGATTTAGAAGAAAACAAAAAAACAAAATAAAACTCTGTAACTAAGTTAAATAAACTTTAAAGCATTTTTTTGTAATTGCTATTGAGATAGCAACGGAACATATTAATACAAAAGTGCTAGACCAATAAGGGGCCACTATTAGAAAAAAAATATATATAATGATAAAAATGAAGGAGGCAATCATTAAGTAACCGGATAATTTAGTTATTATACTTCTCATGATTGATGCCTCCTTTATAAGTTTATTTGAAATCAGTATAACTGAGATAAACGATTTATTAAAGAATTATTTATTATCGTAAAAATCAAAATCCCATTGATCAATCAAGAAACGGACCAAAGGGATCCTCGACATTTTCAACACTCGTATCTTCGAAACTACACCTTTCAATGATTTCACAGTGATCGCCTCCATATTTTTGTATATAGTAATTAAAGTCAGTTTTCCCTAATGTCAGTTTGACATAATGCTCTACACATTTTGTACCATAAAGGCATTCTTGAGACTCAGAAATCGAATCCGGAAACTCTTCTAAAAACTCAGAGTAGGAGATGTACCATTGCTCATACTGACTGATTACGTTCATGAGAGATCAAACCATTTCAATTCCCCAGCATAAAACTCTACATTTCGAATTTCCTCGTATTCAACAAGTGTAGAATCAACGTAAATACCGATCTCGTCATGCCCAGAAAGGCGCCCGACAATGTCTGGCAAGAATTTGTCATTCTGGGTATAGTTAAGCTGTACAGCAATCTTTTTATTTTTCAAAAGAGCCTCATGTAAAAACTCTCCAATTTCTTCAATTTCCATTTCCGCTTTAGGTGGGTAAGTGTAAGCTCGTTCTTCTTCAACTTTATTTACACTTGTTGTATGTTCCGATAAAAAGAATCCTATCCATTTTAATTTTTTTCGGTCCTCGTAAGGTTTAATCATTCCCATAAGTATCCCTCCTCACGAAAAGTATACGAACGTTTGTTCGTTTTGTAAAGCGAACAGATCTTTAAATTGTAACGTGAGAACGAGTAGAAAAGATGAGAATTTTTGGTGATAGTTTCGGTGATAGCGAAAAGAAAATATCGAAATGATAGAAAAGACAAATTAGAGGGGAAACGTTGATATAATGGTATTTTTAAAATAGAGAAATACTAGAAAAAGGGTAGAATGTATAAGAAAAACATGTTCGCATTGCTTGGCAAACCAGGCTTTGAAGAGCTTGCAAAAGAATTGAACGAACGTCTATAATTTATCGTTCTAATTAAAAAGAACCAGTCCTCCGATCATTCTTCTGAGGGCTGGTTTTTCATTTATATAAGCGGATGGTTCAGAATAAGGACGCTTATTCATTTAACCATAAAATGACCGTCACAATAGGGCATTAATTTGTGGTCTTTAGGAACAGTTAACCAATCAAGGAGTCATCAACGATTTTCCTTTAAACCAATCAATAATGCGACTGTCAAGAGACCAAAAATACATGTTTGGATTACTGGCATTCTGCTCATCTCCTTTCCTTTATGTTACTAGGACTTTCTGGAAGATGCACGAACACACCAGTCATAAGAAGCGAACGATTTTGTCATCTTGTCTGCGGAAATAAGTAGGTGCCAAATTTATAATAAAAGCGCTTGCATAAATCGGTATTTTTGTTATTATATTTTTAGAAAAGAAGTTCTGAGGTGGTAAGATGCTAGATATTGAAATTGGAAATGCCTATGTGTGTCAACCTATTGGGGCAAAAAAAACGCTAGTCGGTGTAATTGAGAAGCTGTATGAGCATACGGCTCTTGTGAAAGTGACCGATTATGAGATGGAGGATCAATCCATTGTATTGGAGTGCAATCAGCGGATGTTGGTAAAATTTGATAAGATTACCGCAGTGGCTGTGGCTTAATAAAAACAAGACTGGAACTCGCTAATAAAAATGTATTATGCCAGCATGCTGAAAAGTCAGCTTGTAGGCACTGATTCATCTTTATTGACTAGAGTCCAGTCTTTCTTTTTAGCTGGCGTGAATTAGCCGACGCCGATCACAAAGTTCAGTAGCTTATCTGAGTAAGTCATTTCATCGGTGGACACACTGAGGGTTTGGTTCAAAATATCCATCCGATCGGTAATGATGCCGTCCACACCGTAGAACTGCATCCGACTGATCTCGGCATCATCATTTGGAGTCCAGACAAAGACATCTTTATGATCCGTTTTGGCAGATGAAACAAAGTTGCGGTTGATCGTACTATATTCCATCGTTAAAAAATCAGCACTTGTTAATGGAGGGCCAACGATGTTGAAGGGCATGATATACCCAGCAGTTAGTTCCGGAGCCTCTTGTTTCAATTCTTCCACTACATTATAGGTCAAGCTTTGTAGAATATGTTCATGTTCGGCTAGATTTTCACGGTAGCGTTCAAGGAATGAATGGACTAATGTTGTCGTATCTTTTCGTTGTGTCTTGATTTCTACTAGCAATTTCTGATTCAACGAATTCGCTAAGGATAAATAGTCATCAAATGTAGCAATCGGAGCCGTTTGTCCATTTTCAGAGACGGTTAATTTTTGTGCTTGTGCCAAAGTTGATTGCTCCGGTTTCTGATTGAAGCCAGTCAACGCTTTAAATGAAAAATCGTGATAAACAATGAAATGACCATCGCTAGTTTGTTGAACATCCATTTCAACGTAATCAGGATGGTAGTTCTCACTAGTGAAGCGCAGTGCTTCTAATGAATTTTGAACGCCTTGAGCATTGCTGACGCCGCGATGCGAGATCGTCAATGGTCGAGTATTAGCGGCAGAGGTCAGATAATTCATGTTGTATAAACTTACTCCTACCCCGAAGAAGACGGCTACTACAGTAATCAAAGAGGCTTTTAGTCGTTGAAAATTTCTTGCTGGCAATGGTTCTTCACTGAACCATTGTGGTATCTCAGGTAAGAAACCTTCATCGTCCATAAAATCAACAATGATATAGAAGATGGCAACGGTAGACAAAATGATATTCAACAACAAAACGAGTTGAAGGAGCGTCATAATGAAGACTGCTGAATACAGCGCATAGTCAGCGAAAAGTTCTTCAATGATCGCTTGCAGGATAATCAAAAAAGTAAATCCTACTGTTGAAATGAATAAGATCGCGCCGCCAATAAAGACAAATTGGCCAACAATCGCAAAGAAACGGCGTTTCGTTGTCTGCAAACTTTCTCGAATGGCCTGTCGAAAAGGAAGGTCACGTAAGATCATTTCTGGTAAAGCAAAAATCACACGAATCCCTAGATAAATCAAAAGTAAGTAGCCAAGAACCACGGCTCCGATAATCAATACACGATTCGTAAAGATGAAATCCATGATAAAAGCAGGGATTTTCACTTTAGAGAGCAAATCTGAGTTAAAACTTAGCCCGCCAATTGGCAAAATCAAAAAGAAATAAAACAAGAAAAACAAAAAGGTCATGGGGCGTAATTTGCGAATTTGTAAAAATGTCATTCGCAACAGCTGTCGCAATCGGACCGGCTGCTTTTTCTTGATGAAATAGACACTCAGAAGCAGGAATGTAAACTCAAAAAAAACTGCTAATAAAATCAACAACAAGATTAGAGAGAGCGAGAATAGAACCATTGGATGCTCTGTAAAAATACTACCTATATTGTCGAAAGATAAATAGGCTAATCCCCCACGACGCAGGATAAATTTTGTTGAAGAAGAAAGCAGTGGGATAACCAAAAAAAGCAAGAAACCATGCATTAGCAGAACATCTCGAAAATAAGCATCGCTTGCCTTTAGAAAATCCCAAGTGTTGATCAAACTATTTTTTAGATATTTCATGTTGTTCATCCTAACTCTAGACTATAAAAAACCGAACTATCGTGTTTGATTCCTGTAATGAAAGGAATGACCACCATCTATAGTTCGGGAATTTCCTGTATTTATTTTTGCTATTAAGCCCGGCACTTAGCCGCCTAATAGCCCTGTTAAAAACGTACCGCCATAAATCAATGCCATACTATATAAGAAAATTGATAATGGTTTTGCCAATAAAATGATCAAAGTGAATTTCTTGACTGAAATATTCGTTAGTCCAGCCATCAAACACAAGGCATCATCCGGGGCTACCGGTAAAAAGATAGCAAGTGCAAAGAGTTTTTCAAATCGACTTTGGTTATCCAACCAGCCAATATATTTATCATATGTTTTATCACTGATCATACTGAGGATGAATGGTTTACCATATCTTCTGCCAAGCAAGAAGATGATCACTGAACCAATACTAATGCCAACATAATTGTAGACAAATCCAAGATATGGTCCAAAAATCAAGACGCCAGCCGCACTGGATATCCCACCAGGAATGATCGGAATTACAACTTGTAAAATTTGTAGCAGCATGAAGATGATTGGTCCCAAAATAACAGAGTTGCCTACCAAACCACGCAGTGCATTAATATCTTTAAAGACACCTAGATTAATGAAGTAAATCGTTAAGGCAATAGATAGCCCTAATCCTATAATTGATATCGTATTAATGATACGACGAGAAGTGGCGATACTCACAGACTTTCATCTCCTTTATTCGTTTCTAATTCCACTATACGTGGTGTAATTAGAAAAATCCAGCAAAATAAATGACATTCGTCAAACAAATTTGTAAGATTTGATACCCTTATTATAAAAGAAGAATAGCAAGAAGGCATTGTACTAAAGTCTGAAATAAGAAAAATTTAGCAATTCATGTACAAATTATCACGAGTGATCGATAGGCAAGTTGTTTTCATCCTTAGTTATTGCTTTCATTTTTTATATTTATTTCCTAGTTGTCTCCTCTTTATCAAGTCGTGCTCTTCGTTTGTTTTGCCAACTTGCGATGGTCTTTTCAACGACACTCGTCATCATAAACCCGCCCGCGATTGCTCCTGCAGTGATCAAAACAATCATGAGGTTCTCTAATCCCAAAAGGTTATCTCCCAAGGCAAATTCACGAACAGCTTTATAAGCCGGACCACCGGGGACCAAGGGAACTAAACTAGGAATATTGAAGATGATCATGGGCATTTTCTTGCGTCGTGAAAAAAAGATGCTGACACAGCCAACCGCAAAGGCAGCATAAAAATTGGCACTACCAATGCCATGACCCATTTCATGCAGCTGCCAATAAATCATCCATCCAACAGTTCCAGCGATCCCGGTTGCAATCAATGCACGTTTCGGTATATTTGTTAATATGCCAAAGGTGACGGTACTTAAAAAACTAAAACAGACATGAATCAAAATGGTCATGATAACCCCCCAAACAAGGTGAAGACTGTAGCGATTCCTACGCCGATTGCGGCTGCAGTAAAGATAGCTTCAGTTCCTCGCGCAGTTCCACTGATCAGATGGCCAGCTAGAATATCACGAAATGAATTTGTGATGGCCACTCCAGGAACTAACGGCATCACGGCACCAATGATCAGGTTGTCAACATTTCCCGCCAAGCCCCCGCGAACAGATAGGATCGCTAAGCAGCCAATCACTAAAGAGGCGACGAACATATCCAAAAAGCGGATATCGATCGCTTTTTTCACCCAGAGACCTGTAATGAACCCGATGCTGCCAATGAAAAAAGTAACAATGAAATCAGACCAATTGCCGCCAAAAATAATCATTAATGTACTGCTGACCACTCCAGCACTCAATACTTGTAACCAGAGAAGAAAGCTTGGTGTGACTTGATTGATCTCTTTAAGAGATGCATACAACTGCGGTAATGTGATCTGTTTTTCTGCGAACGACCGGGAAAGCCGATTGACGGCCACTATTTTCTCCAAATTGATCACACGATCATGAACATTTTCAACTTGAGCGTAGTGACTGCTTCGTAATCCCATAAAGATGCCTGTAGCGGTCACATAACTGATACTATTGGCTTCGCCAGCGTTAGCAGCGATACGATTCATGGTATCTTCGACTCGATAAACTTCGGAACCATTCTCCATCATGATTTTTCCTGCCAAGAGGCAAGTTTCTAACAATAACTCATCTGTTTCTTGCATTTTAACGCCTCTCTATCTTGAAAAGTAATCCTCCTATTAGTTTACCTTTTTCATTCCAATTCAACAAGAGAAGTATCCGGTGAGTTAAATAACTAATAATAAAGAAAATATCTTATTTTTTGAAAGCAACCATTTTATTTAAATTGGTAAAAAACTTCACAAATAGCGGTGTGGATATAATTGTAGAACAATTCAGACAGTTATAAGATAACGAAATGAGTATATTGTTTTTCAATTTGGAAAATCTCGGTTACAATTAGATAAAGGAAAAGGGGGATTTATTGATGCGAAGAAAGGTCTATACAAGAGAACATATTTTGAAGGCCGCGTATGAGTTGATCAATAAAGAAGGATTTGGCAACTTTACCGCCCGAAATATAGCAAAGCAAATGGGGATTTCAACACAACCGATTTATTTGGAATTTGAAAACATGCAGGATTTGAAAAACACTTTAGTTGAAGCGGTCTTCAAAGATCTTTCAGAAAACGTGTTTCCTGTTGAACGGACTGGTGATAAAGTCATTGATTTAGGATTAAACTACATTCACTTCGCACAAGAAAAACACAACTTGTATATTGCTCTTTTCGTAGATGACTATGGCGGAGGGAAATTGATGCACGATTTTTCGTCTGATTATTTCAAAAAATTGATCAAGTCCGAACCAAAGTATGCGGATCTATCGGAAGAAGCGATTACAGCCTTGCACAATGGTGCTTGGATCGTTGTTACCGGCATTGCTTCATTGATGTCAGCTGGAATCATTACGCCAACGGAGGAACAAATCATTAAGGTGATCGAGGAAACGATCACTGGGATTTTAGATAGAACAGACATTTTTATTTTTCAATAATAACGAATCTGCAACCATTTTTTCGGATGGATTGCAGATTTTTTCTTGACTTTTTCTGAAAAAAGTAGAAAATAAACGTTATGGAGAGTTGGCAGAGTGGTAATGCAGCGGACTCGAAATCCGCCGACCCGGTTCATCCCGGCGCGCAGGTTCAAATCCTGTACTCTCCTTACAGTAACGCTTTGAAGCGTTTGGCCTATCCTTGGTGATAGGCTTTTTTTGTTTTGTAAGTAAAGACATGGGGAGGAGGGGCCCGAGGTATGAGAAAAGCATCGTACACGACTCATAAAATTTAATTAATGAGTTGATTCAGGCAGCAGTGAGAGCTTAGGAAACGAGTTTTGATAATGTCATGCCATTGCTTCTTTTTTTGAACGAAATCGATTAAACTAGAAGAAAGAGAACAAGAAAGCAGAAGGTGATAAAATGGCTGAGTTTGAAAAAGATTATGTCATGCGCCAAACGAAATTAGCTGTTAAGGGACTATCCGTTTTTTTGAAGGATGAATCAGTAGATGAGATCATGCAGTTGGATGAACAGCAGAGTGGACAAAAGAAAGAGCCAGAAGAGGAAAAGCAGTTGGAGTAGCTGTTTAATTTCATAACAAAACAAGAAAGCACCTGCTATTAGTCTTAGCGAGGTGCTTTCAGTACGAATCGGTATCCTTCATTTGGATGAACTCCTTATGCAGTTTTAGTCAATTCTTGTACAGCTTGTTCGATCGTCACACCAGTTGCAAAACGGTTAGCATCTTTTTTATCAAAAACGATAAAAAGGTTCAGTTTTGTATCTAGAGTAACTCGATATTGTAGTTCTGTGTTATAGAATGTCATAGTCATTCTCCTTTCAGTGTTATTCGTAACGAAAGGCAACGGTTAAGTTGATAACGAAATTCCATGATCAGAATAACACGTTGCTTGGCGTCTGTCCAATAATAACTGAATGGTAGAGGAAGTTTACTAAAAATTTATTAAGGAGAACAGAAGTTATCTAAAAAAATCAAATAACAAATTTGTAAGGAAGCTCCTTTAGTATCTGAGTAAAAAGCGGTATGAAGCGGTTTTGCTTGAAAAACTCTTTTTGTTGGGTTAAATAATTAATTTATTATATTTTTTTAAATTTAATTTTATTCAATTTATGGTAAGATAAGATTTGTTTCAGGGAAAATGAAAAAGGAAAATGAAAATGGATGTGAAAATATGTGCGGAATTGTAGGTTTCGTTAATACTAAAGACCAAAAAGCCGAAATCATTGAACAGATGATGGATCGAATCATTCATCGCGGTCCTAATAGTTCTGGAAAATTCATTGATGACCAAGTTGCTCTTGGCTTTCGGCGTTTATCGATTATTGACTTAGAAGGCGGTACGCAGCCTATTTATAATGAAGATGGAACGAAAGTAATCATTTTTAATGGTGAAATCTATAACTTTCAATCTTTAAGAGAAGAATTGATCCAAGCTGGACATGTCTTTACGACTCATGCAGATACTGAGGTTCTTCTTCATGGGTATGAAGAGTGGGGAACTGATTTATTGCAAAGAGTTCGCGGCATGTTTGCTTTTGCCATTTGGGATCGCGAAAAGCAAGAACTTTTTGGGGCAAGAGATCATTTCGGAATCAAACCTTATTATTACGCGGAAATGAATGGTACATTCATGTTTGGTTCAGAAATCAAGAGTTTTTTACCACATCCAGATTTTGAAAAAGAATTGAATAAGGATGCCTTAAAACCCTATTTGACTTTTCAATATTCGCCACTAAATGGCGAAACATTCTTTAAAGGCGTTTATCGCTTACAAGAAGGTCACTATTTTACTTATAAAAATGGCGTCATGGACATTCATGAATATTGGGATGCAGACTACAGTCATAAAGAAAACTATAGCAAAGAAGATTGGGTCCAAAAAATCGATGATACCGTTCAAGAATCGATTGCTGCACACAAAATCAGTGATGTAGAAGTAGGGTCATTTTTATCAAGCGGTGTCGACTCAAGTTATGTTGCCGCTGTTCTGCGTCCAGATCATTCTTTCTCAATTGGATTCGATGACAAGACCTATAATGAAGCAATTGAAGCTAGAAAATTGACCAAGATGCTGGGATTGAACAATACAGCAGCGGTGATTGATGGCGAGATGTCCTTCAACGCTTTTCCACTGATCCAGTATCATTTGGATGAGCCCGACTCCAATCCGAGTTGTGTCCCGCTCTACTTTTTAGCTAATCTCGCCTCGCAACATGTTCGTGTTGTACAATCTGGTGAAGGCGCAGATGAATTATTTGCCGGCTATGCTGCTTATGGTTGGCATACGAACTCCAAGATGATTCGTGTATTTGCTCAAGGATTGAAAAAATTACCTAAGAATATTCGATTCAAATTAGGCCGGACAATTGGTAATATGAGAAACTTCCATGGACGAATTCATCTCTATGAAGCCACCGCACCTGCAAAAGATTTCTTTATCGGGCAAGCGCTGGTCTTTGAAGAGCAAGAAGCCACTGAGATATTGCATCCAGACTATACTAGTGGACCATCAGTGGCGGAAATCGTCGCCCCATACTATGAAAAAGTCAAAGATCTTGATGAAGAAGTCAACAAAATGCAGTATTTGGATGTTCATCAATGGATGCCCAAAGACATCTTATTAAAAGCAGATAAGATGTCAATGGCTAGTTCTTTGGAATTACGGGTGCCATTACTTGATATTGAAGTCATGAAAGTAGCTCAGACGATTCCGACAAAATATTTGATCAATCAGTACAATACGAAAGATGTCTTTCGTCAAGCAGCAAATCGTCACCTCCCAACAGAATGGGCCAATCGGGAAAAATTAGGTTTTCCGGTCCCTATTCGAGCATGGCTGAAAGAAGGGACTGGTTACAAAACCGTCAAAGAACTATTTACAGCGGATTTTGCTGCAGAATTCTTTGACCAAGAAAAGATTTTGCAATTATTGGCTGATCATCGCGCCGGTAAACAAGGACTTCAACGGAAAATCTGGACGATCTACACTTTCTTGACCTGGTATAAAGTATTCTTCATTGATGAAAAAATTCCTAAGGCAGAAACAATCATTTACGAAACAATTTAAAAACACGAGGACAGATGTAGTCCCTCTAAAGTCCATTTTCATACAGACTTTGGAGAGGAGAGACATCGAATCCTCGTGTTTCTTTTTGTCTTTTTATAGGGCTAATAAATTTTCCAAGTAGTCAGCTAAGCCGTCCTCGGCATTGGTTTTATCCGTTACATCATTGGCAATAGATTTTAATTGTGCGGTTCCATTTGCCATAGCCACACCCCAGCCGGCATATTCCAACATTTCTAGATCATTGTGTTCATCGCCAAAGGCAATAATATTTTTGGGATCAATCTTCAGATAATCGGAAATCACTGATAGACCTAATGCTTTATGGACCCCTTTTGGAACAATCTCCAAAATTGCATGAGGACCGCCCCATGTACGGACATCAACCGTGTCATTGAATTGATCATTGATTCGTAGAGCAACAGACTCAGCGAATTCATTTTGTGTTTTGACCAATAAAGAAGTCGGATCAGATTTCATGTTCTTCAATAAGTTTTCTTCAGTAATACTATCGGAAGAAAAGAAACGCTGATCAAAGCCTTCAAGTTGATCGATAAAAAAGGTTTCCCGATTTTCTGCAGCAACAAAATCTAAGTTCAGGTTCTCTTTTTGAGCCATTAGTTCAAAAGCGATTTCTTTTGACACAGAGAATTCTGTTTCATTTGCCCATACTTGACGAGGTTTGTGTACCAAACCTCCATTAAAATTGATCATAGGTGTTTTTAGGGCTAATTGACGATAAAACTGATCACTCATTCGAAAAGGACGACCGGTTGCGATGGTCACATAATGTCCAGCTTTCGTTGCTCGTGTCAAAACATCAAATGTCCGCTTTGAAATTTGGGACTCTGTATTTAAAGTAGTGCCGTCTAGATCGATGGCAATTAGTTTTTTGTTCACTCGACTCGCTCCATTCTCTTTTTCTAGTTGTTTAAGTGTAACACATTTTACTGATTTCACAAGAGATGAAAGGGGGATGGTAAGTTTCTGGAAAAAATCAGCTTCTTAATAAAACACGAACATTCAGATAAAATATTTGGTTTTTGTTAATTTTTTTATTGTGGAATAGAGGGGATTCGCCTATAATTTGTAATTGTTCGATGGAAAGTGCAATTATTCTTTTCTTTTCAGAAACACTAACTAATCTTGTAGGAGTGAACGATTTACATGGAAAAGTTTTTCAAATTAAAAGAAAATAAAACAACTGTTTCAACAGAAGTGATGGCTGGGGTAACCACCTTCTTTGCAATGAGCTACATTCTTTTTGTTAATCCTTCGATTCTTTCCGCATCTGGTATGCCTTTTCAAGCAGTCTTTCTGGCAACCATCATTGCCTCTGTCATTGGAACGCTGGTCATGGGTCTCTTTGCAAACGTACCGTATGCGCAAGCACCAGGAATGGGATTGAATGCCTTCTTTACCTTTACAGTTGTCTTTGGGTTAGGCTATTCTTGGCAACAAGCATTAGCTATGGTCTTTATCTGTGGTGTGATCAATATTTTGATCACGATCACTAAAATTCGTAAATTGATTATTCATGCCATTCCAGAGAGCATGCAACATGCCATCGGTGGTGGGATTGGGATCTTCGTTGCTTACGTTGGGTTGAAAAATGCCAATCTATTAAGTTTCAGCGCGGATACTGCAGCAGTTACTGGATCAACTGTTGATGGTGATACGATTGTTAGTGCTTCATTTAATGGAGGCATCGTGCCGGCACTCGCTAACTTTAATAATGCACCAGTTATCTTGGCAATCATTGGCTTGGTTTTAACAACGTTATTAGTGGTTAAAAACGTCCGAGGAGCAATTATTATCGGTATCTTAGGGACAACGATCATTGGTATTTTGATGGGTGTGGTCGATTTAAGCACGATTGATTGGCAAGGAAACTCTTTGGGAAGTTCAATTAATGAACTTGGAACAACTTTTGGCGCTGCGTTTGGCCCAGAGGGAATGGGTTCATTGTTTAGTGATTCTGCTAAAATTCCTCAAGTGATCATGACGATTATTGCCTTTAGTCTTTCAGATACATTTGATACTATCGGCACATTTATTGGAACAGGGCGCCGTACTGGAATCTTTTCTCAAAAAGACGAAGAAGCGTTGGAAGATAGTAAAGGGTTCAATACAAAGATGGACAAAGCCCTTTTTGCCGATGCAATTGCAACTTCGATCGGTGCGATCTTTGGAACATCTAATACCACTACTTATGTTGAATCAGCTGCCGGGATCGGTGCTGGGGGACGAACAGGATTGACTTCAGTGGTAGTAGCAGCTTTGTTTGCCATTAGTAGTTTCTTTTCACCATTGATTTCCGTGGTCCCTGCTCAAGCAACAGCGCCGGCATTGATTTTAGTCGGTGTGATGATGCTCGCTTCATTTGCGGATATCAATTGGTCGGATCTTGAAGAAGCAGTTCCAGCATTCTTTGCTTCGATCTTTATGGGACTTTGTTACAGCATTTCTTATGGAATCGCAGCTGGTTTTATCTTTTACGCAATCGTTAAAGTCGTAAAAGGAAAATTCCGCGAAGTATCTCCAATTTTGTGGGTCGTAAATATTCTCTTTATTTTGAACTTCATTATTTTAGCTGTGATCAGCTAGTACCAATCAATAAAGAGCACTGATTTCTGGTCGTGCTTTTGACAATGAACTATCCAAACTATAACGGATTCTTTCTTTGGTCGATGAGCTGCTTTATGTGGGCTGTAAAGAACAAAGAAGGCGAAATCGGTTGTAGTGGGGATAGTTTTATTTTGTAGACAGATCACACAATCTTCTGTCTTTTTTAATTTTACTATTTTAAAAAATGCGGTATAGTTTAAGAGAAAGAGGGTTTTGACATGAAAATTGATTGGAAACGAAATCTCCTAATTTCTTGGATTGGCTGTTTTTTTACTGGTGCAAGTTTTAGTTTAGTTATGCCGTTTATTCCGCTATATATTGAAGAGTTGGGAGCGCCAAAAAGCCAAATCGAGCTGTTTTCAGGTCTGGCAATCTCAGTGACTGCGTTTGCAGCTGCAATCATTGCACCGGTTTGGGGAAATTTAGCAGATCAGAAAGGTCGCAGATTGATGATGATTCGGGCGGCTGCTGGTATGACAGTCACCATGGGCTCATTAGCCTTTGTACCGAATGTCTACTGGCTATTGATTATGCGCTTCTTTACGGGGATCCTTTCGGGTTATATTCCAAATGCGACAGCATTGATTGCTTCTCAAGCCCCGAAAGAAAAGAGTGGCTGGGCACTAGGAACATTAGCAACCGGAGCTATCGCCGGAAACTTGATCGGGCCTTCTATGGGTGGTGCTTTAGCACAGTGGTTTGGTATGAAGAATGTATTTATCATCACAGGGGTCGTTCTTTTGATCACATTGCTGCTAACGATCTTTTTGGTTCAAGAAGATTTCGCACCTGTTGAAAAAGGGGACCTTCTATCTGTCAAAGAAATTTTTGGACAAATCAAAAACCTACAACTATTGATTGGCTTATTTATTACTTCATTGATCCTGCAACTTGGTGTAACAAGTATCAGTCCAATTTTGACTTTATATATCCGTGATCTAAGCGGCAATACAGGAAACCTTTTATTTGTCAGCGGGTTGATCGTATCGATTGCCGGTGTTTCAGCTATTATTTCTTCGCCAATATTAGGTAAAGTAGGGGACCGCTATGGAAATCATAAAGTGTTATTAGGAGGACTACTGCTTTCATTCCTTTGCTTTATTCCAATGGGCTTTGTTACGTCACCATTCCAATTGGGCGTTCTACGCTTTCTTTTGGGCTTCTCTACTGGTGCGTTAATGCCATCGATCAATACGTTGATCAGTAAAATCACCCCAATGGAAGGTGTTAGTCGAATTTATAGTTACAACCAAATGTTTTCTAACTTTGGACAAGTGCTTGGTCCAATGGTCGGTTCAACCGTTGCCCATAGTTTTGGCTACCCAGCCGTGTTTTGGGTAACCAGTGCGTTTGTCTTTTTGAATATTTGTCTTTCTACATTTAATTTCCGTAAAAATTTTCATAAGCACGATCTCAGTTGAAAAGAAAAAAAAACCAGTTACAATGAAGGTAACTGGTTTTTCTTCTATTAATGACTTGTCTTTTTTGGCGAAGGTGCAATCAAACCAAGAAGGATAATTAGTACACCTGCTACCAAAGAGATGATTGAGGTCAATTGGAAATCATAAGTAGCTCCCGCTAGTGAGCTGCCTAGATAGCCGACAACTTGGCCTAAGATAAATGTCCAAAATAATGTTGCTAAGTAGCGCATGACGACACCTCTTTTCTGCGTATCTTGCTTTTCGACTTTAGTTTATCACAAAAAATTTCAATGTAAAGATTTTCACATTTTCATTTATTCTTTTCAAATTAGAAATAAAGCAGAAACAAACGGAATTATCATTTTCGGAGGGATTTTCTATGTATCATCAATTGACAACCTTAAGCGCGTATTCCTTACTTCAAAGTACGATCAAAATTCCTCGTTATATTGCTGCTGCCAAAAAAGCTGGTTATAAAGTTTTGGGGCTGGCAGATCACAATGTGTTATATGGAGCCTTAGAATTTTATCAGCAATGCCAAAATGCCGGAATCAAACCTGTGATTGGTGTATTATTCGATTGCACGTTTGGCACATCCACTATGCGTTTTCCATTGTACCTTTTTGCAAAGAATCTATCTGGCTACCGATTATTGATGCGCCTTTCCAGTGAGAAAATGATCAACGGTCATTTGGATCTATCTGAATACTTAACGTTACCAGATCTGTTTGGTATTTTGCCGCAAGGGCAAGGTTTCTCTCCAGATCAATCGGAAGACTTGGCACAGCTTTCTCGAGCATTGACAGACTTTGTCGCTCGTTTTGATCAAAAGAGTCTTTTCCTGGGTGTTCAAAAAGCAGCGGCAACGCCAGAAAGAGAGTGGTTTCAACAGCACGGTCTTGAGCTGTGCGCTTATCAACCCGTAGCAGCATTGGAACAAGCAGAACTATTTGCTGTTCAAGTCATGGAACATATTAAGAACGGTACTCAGATCGAAGATTTTCGTAAAGCGAAGGAACAATCTTCCGAAACGTATTATTTAGAACAGCCTGCGGAACTGATTCAGGCATTTGGAGAGAATTCAGAAGCATTGGTAAATAATCAGCGAATTGCAGAAGAATGTACTCTGACGATTCCTCTCCATCAACGTTTGCTCCCGCATTTCCCTTTAGAAGAAGGAGAAAATGCGGCTGATTTTCTTAGAAAACTGTGTTTTGAAAAGTTGTCTGAACGTATTACGCAGGTCACAGATATTTACCGTCAGCGTTTGGATTATGAACTATCCGTTATTCATACAATGGGATTTGACGATTACTTTTTGATCATTTGGGATGTGATGGATTTTGCTCACAAGAACGAAATTGTTACCGGCGCAGGGCGGGGCTCAGCAGCAGGTTCATTAGTAGCTTTCTTATTAGCCATCACCGATGTCGATCCAATTGAATATGACTTGCTGTTTGAGCGTTTCTTGAATCCCGAACGCTATACTATGCCCGATATCGATTTAGATATTCCTGATAACAGACGTGATGAGATTTTGCATTATGTCCGTCAAAAATATGGTCAGGAGTACATGGCGCAAATTGCTACTTTTGGAACGATGGCGGCCAAAATGGTGCTGCGGGATGTTTCACGAGTGTTTGGTTTGTCACAAAGCGAAGCCAATCGCTGGTCAAAAGCCATTCCTAACGCATTAAAAATGACATTGGCTTTAGCTTATGAACAATCCAATCAATTACGAGAACTGGCTACCTTCAATGAACGAAATGAAACGATGTTTGCAGTGGCTAAGGTACTGGAAGGATTGCCTCGACATGTTTCCACCCATGCAGCTGGTGTGGTGATCAGCGACAAGAATCTCTTGGACCTAGTCCCCCTTCAACAAGGAAGTGATGAGATCCTCTTGACTCAGTTCACAATGAATGATGTGGAAACAGTGGGATTGTTAAAAATGGATTTTTTAGGATTACGGAATCTTTCAATCATTGACAATACTTTAAGAGGGATCAAGCGAGTTACAAATGAAACAGTTACCCAGAAATCTATTCCTTTAAATGACCCAGCTGTGCTGCGACTATTTCAGCAAGGCGATACTGCCGGAATCTTTCAGTTTGAGTCAGCGGGGATCAGAAATGTTTTGCGAAAACTTGGACCTGAAAGTATCGAAGATATCGCAGCCGTCAATGCGTTGTATCGGCCAGGGCCTATGCAAAATATCGATACGTTTATTCGACGGAAAAAAGGACAAGAAAAAGTCGTTTATCCGGATGCTGCTTTAGTGCCGATTTTACAAAATACCTATGGAATCATTGTTTATCAAGAACAAATCATGCAAGTTGCTTCTAAAATGGCAGGCTTTTCTCTTGGTCAAGCAGATATCTTGCGGCGAGCCATCAGCAAAAAGAAAAAAGACGTCCTAGATGAAGAACGGCGCCATTTTGTTGAAGGAGCCGTAGCCAACCATTTTTCCGCGGAGAAAGCAGAAGAAGTTTACGATTATATTGAGCGTTTTGCCAATTACGGGTTCAATCGTTCTCATGCGTTTGCCTACTCATTTATCGGCTTCCAAATGGCGTATTTAAAGGTACATTATCCAGGACCATTTTTTGCTGCATTATTGCACTCGGTTAGGAATAATCCAGGTAAATTAAAAGAATATTTGAATGAAGCGACTCGGTATGGTGTAGCAATCTTACCGCCGTCCATCAACAAGAGTGGCTATAGTTTCTATCTTCAATCGGAAAAACAGATTCGTTTTGGCTTTAGCAGTGTTAAAGGAATACGTAGAGACCTGATTCAAGATATTTTAGATGAACGAAAGGAGAATGGAACATTCTCCTCCTTAGATCAATTCCTGTTGCGCTTGCATCAAAAGAATAACAAATGGCTGAAAGAAGATTATATCCTTCCGTTGTTAAGTATTGGTGCGTTTGATGAATTGGTCACTAATCGGAAGCAAGCACTTATCCAATTAGAAGGGAAAATCCAAAATATCACCTATAGTGGCGGCAGTCTCGATTTGTTAGAGACAATGGCTCTCAAAGAAGCCGAAGTCGCTGATTATGACTTAGAGCAAAAGTTAGCGTTGGAAGAAGAATATCTAGGGGTTTATTTATCAGGGCATCCTGTCCAACAATATCAGAAGCTGCAACAGTTGAAGCAGACGATAGCAATCGCTGACTTAGTTCCCAACGAACGTGTCCGGATACTATTTTATGTGCGTCAAATTCGAGAAATCCGTACAAAAAAAGGAGAGCAAATGGCGTTTCTTGAAGGAACAGATGCTAGTAAAGAAGTCTCAATCACTGTTTTTCCCACATTGTATCGTCACATACGATCTGACGTTGCAGAAAACGCCGTCTTGTATGTTGAAGGAAAAGTGGAAGTAAGTCGTTACAATGGTGAAATACAACTGATTGCTGATAAAATAGAGCTAGCTGAAAAAGCGCAAGCACAGCTAACAGATCAAACGTGTTATCTGAAGATCACACGTGATGTTGAGACGAACCATTTGCAAGAATTGTCGCAGTTGCTGAGAAAGCATCGAGGCCGGGTTCCTGTGGTGTTGTTCTATGAAAGCAACGGGAAAAAAGTGTTGCTGACGGAAGAGAACTGGCTAAAAAAAGACGAAGAAATGGAAAGAAAGCTTGGGCACTTGTTGGGAGAGGAAAATGTTGTTTTCAAGTAATTTTCCGAAAACGTTAAATTTTACTTACACTTTTTTCAACTTTTTCCCACTATTTCAAGACATTTCTCTGGAATAATGGTAAAATACTACTCGTGGTTATTACTTGAAAAGTATCAAATAAGGGAGTTCCAATTCCCTAAACAAATCTACTAATGAGGTGAATGGATAATGAAACGCATTGGAATTCTAACCAGTGGCGGCGATGCGCCGGGGATGAACGCAGCGGTTCGGGCAGTTGTAAGAAAGGCTATCTTTGATGGGCTGGAAGTATATGGAATCAATTACGGCTATGCTGGTTTGGTAGCTGGAGATATTCGCCGTCTTGATGTGGCAGATGTAGGTGACAAGATCCAACGAGGCGGTACATTCTTGTACTCTGCGCGCTATCCTGAATTTGCGACACAAGAAGGTCAGTTGAAAGGGATTGAACAACTGAAAAAATTCGGTATTGAAGGGTTGGTCGTTATTGGTGGCGACGGCTCTTATCATGGTGCGATGGCTCTAACACGCCATGGTTTTCCGGCGATCGGTATTCCAGGAACGATTGACAATGATATTCCTGGGACGGACTTTACTATCGGTTTTGATACAGCAATCAATACAGTATTGGAATCAATCGACCGAATTCGTGACACTGCAACTTCTCACGTCCGGACATTCGTAATCGAAGTAATGGGTCGTGGTGCAGGTGACATTGCGCTTTGGTCAGGAGTTGCCGGTGGGGCAGATGAGATCATCATCCCAGAACATGACTTTGATATGGCCGTTGTTGCGAACCGAATTCGTGAAGGACGGGACCGCGGTAAGAAACACTGCTTGATCGTCTTAGCAGAAGGCGTGATGGGCGGAAACGAATTTGCTGATAAATTATCTGAATATGGCGATTTCCACACGCGGGTATCGATTTTAGGACACGTTGTTCGTGGCGGATCACCAAGCGCAAGAGACCGCGTTCTAGCAAGTAAATTTGGTGCTTACGCAGTTGAGTTGCTTCAACAAGGCAAAGGCGGATTGTGCATCGGTATCGAAAACAACCAGATGGTTGCTGCAGATATCATCGAAACGCTTGAAAACAATCGTCACAAACCAGATATTTCTTTATACGACTTGAACAAGGAAATTTCCTTTTAAGTTTAGGAAGTATGAAACGCAACAGTAATTTTGTAAAAAAAGCTTATTAAGCTATTTTAAATAAATGAATAGGAGCGTTTAGTAATGAAAAAAACAAAAATCGTCAGCACATTAGGACCAGCAAGTAATAGTGTAGAAATTATTTCTGAACTGATCGAAGCCGGTGCAAATGTCTTCCGTTTCAATTTTTCTCATGGAGATCATGAAGAACAATTAGGACGTATGACAATGGTGCGTGAAGCGGTCAAGAAAACTGGTAAAGATGTAGGGATTCTTTTAGATACTAAAGGAGCAGAAATCCGTACAACCGTTCAAGACACAACTGAAGCAGATTATGGTCGTGCCGGCTATATCCAATTCAACGTTGGTGACCAAACACGTATCTCAATGGACCCAGAACACAAAGGAACAAAAGAAAAGATTGCAGTGACCTATCCTGGATTATTTGATGATGTATATGTAGGCGGCCATATCTTATTTGATGATGGTTTGATCGATATGGAGATCATCGAAAAAGACGAAGCAGCACGTGAATTAGTTGTTGTTGTTAAAAATGCAGGAATGTTGGGTTCTCGTAAAGGGGTCAATGCACCTGGCGTATCAATCAGCTTGCCTGGTATTACTGAAAAAGATGCTGACGATATTCGTTTTGGATTAGACAATGATATCGACTTCATCGCAGCTTCATTCGTACGTAAAGCTCAAGACGTTTTAGAAATTCGTGAAATTCTTGAAGAAAAGAACATGACTCATGTACAAATCTTCTCTAAAATCGAATCTCAAGAAGGTATCGACAACATTGATGAAATCATCAAAGTTTCTGACGGTATCATGGTTGCTCGTGGAGACATGGGTGTTGAGATTCCAGCAGAAGAAGTACCAATGGTTCAAAAACGAATCATCAAAAAATGTAATGCGGTAGGTAAATCAGTTATCACTGCAACTCAAATGTTAGAATCAATGCAACAAAATCCTCGTCCAACACGCGCAGAAGCTTCTGACGTTGCCAATGCAGTCTTTGACGGAACAGATGCAACCATGTTATCTGGAGAATCAGCAAACGGAGACTATCCTGTACAAGCTGTTGCAACGATGGCTCGTATCGATATCGAAGCAGAAAATGCTTTAGCAGAAATGAGTACTTTCCAAATCAACCAATTTGATAAAACTGATGTAACAGAAACAATTGGTCTTTCTGTGGCACGTGCAGCTAAAAATCTTGGCGTAAAAACAATCGTTGCTGCAACTGAATCTGGCTATACTGCGAAAATGATTTCAAAATATCGTCCAGATGCAGATATCTTGGCAGTAACTTTCGACGAACGTACAAAACGTGGTTTGATGTTAAACTGGGGTGTTTATCCAACAGTTGCTGAAAAACCTTCAACAACTGACGAAATGTTCGAATTAGCAGCTAAACAAGCTGTGGATCTTGGTTTTGCCAAAGAAGGCGATTTGATTTTGATCACTGCTGGTGTGCCAGTTGGAGAACGTGGAACAACGAACGTGATGAAAATTCAAATGATCGGTTCTAAATTGCTTGAAGCACAAGGAATCGGTGAAAAATCAATCGTTTCTAATGCCGTTGTAGCCAACAGTGCAGAAGAAGCAATTGCTAAAGCAAAAGATGGCATGATCTTAGTTGTTCCAACAACAGATAAAGAATATATGCCTGCAATCGAGAAAGCAGCAGCACTTGTTGTTGAAGACGGCGGTTTGACTTCTCATGCAGCAGTTGTCGGCATTGCGAAAGACCTTCCAGTGATCGTTGGGGCAAAAGATGCCACAACAACGATCAAAGATGGTGAATTGATTACTGTGGATTCTCGTCGTGGAATCGTCTACCGTGGAGAAACAACAGCTATCTAATCTTCTTTCGAAAGATTGATTAATGGAGGCAACAGGCTCGTGCATAAGTAGCGAGTCTGTTGTTTTTTTCTCTAAAAGCAATCACTTTTTTGTGCGTAAAATTACAGCTGTAGAAATGAAAAAGGTGTCAAGAAAATTTCATTGACAAAGGGAAATAACCCCTGTATAATTGCTTTTGTTGCTTAGGGGTGATAAAAATGAAATGGTCTTTATTGGAATTAAAAAAATACCAAGAGACACCGCTAATGTTCGACGAAGCGTTGAACTTAAAAAATCAATTGATAAAACGCGATGGACAGATCATTGATTTGTCTCCTGTGAAAATCACTGGCATGATGTCTGTTGGAAAACATGAATATCTCCTACATTATCGAGTGGAGACAACCATCACGTTACCTTCAACACGCTCATTGACTCCAGTTGCTTTGCCAATGGATTTTACAGTGGATGAACTCTTCATGACACCAGAGCAATTTCAGCGGCGAGATGAAATGATTCCAGAAGAAGATGTCTTGATCATTGAAGGTCAGACGATCAGTTTGGATGATTCAGTTGCTGATAACCTATTACTTGCGATTCCCATGCAAGTCCTTACTGAGGAAGAGAAAAAGAGCACAGAAATGCCGTCAGGAAATGACTGGGCTGTTTTATCAGAAGAAGACTATGCAAACCAAAAAGAAGCGCAAGCCCAACAAATTGATCCTCGTCTTGCAAAATTATCGGAACTGTTCAATGATTCAGAAGATGATAACGCGTAGGATTGGAATAAATTGCAGCCTCAAGGTTGCTTTCATTTACAAGGAGGTGTAGCAAAATGGCAGTACCAGCAAGAAGAACTTCTAAAGCGAAAAAAGCAAAACGTCGTACTCATTACAAATTGACAATCAACGGTTTGAACGAATGTGCAAACTGTGGTGAAATGAAAAAAAGCCACCATGTATGCTCAAACTGTGGTCATTACGATGGAAAAGATGTAGCAACAAAAGAAGCATAATCCTTTTTTACAGAAAAAGGGATTTCAAAATCCTAAGGCTAACCATGGAGCCTTAGGATTTTTCTTTTTGTTTCAGATTAGTTTCATGAAAACTAGAACTTTTCTGAAATAATTCTTACTCTTTGAAAGAGAATAGTTCAAAACAACTATCTTTTGCGCTATAATAAAACAGATAACTGAATCTTAGGAGGATGAGTGATGACAAAACAACAAATCGGCGTTGTCGGTATGGCAGTCATGGGAAAAAACTTAGCGTTGAACATTGAAAGCCGCGGTTATTCAGTTGCCCTATTCAACCGTACAGGATCTAAAACAGAAGAAGTAGTAAAAGAACATCCAGATAAAAACTTTAAAGCAACCTATACGATTGAAGAGTTCGTACAATCGATCGAAACACCACGACGCATTCTTTTGATGGTCAAAGCGGGTTTTGCGACAGACGCAACCATCCAAGAATTATTGCCTCATCTTGAAAAAGGGGACATCTTGATCGATGGAGGAAACACATTCTTCAAAGATACGATCCGTCGTAATGAAGAATTAGCAAATTCTGGTATCAACTTTATCGGTACCGGAGTTTCTGGTGGAGAAGAAGGCGCATTGAAAGGCCCGTCAATCATGCCTGGCGGACAAAAAGAAGCGTATGAGTTAGTGGCTCCTATTTTGGAACAAATCTCAGCAAAAGCAGAAGATGGCACTCCTTGTGTTACCTACATTGGACCAAATGGTGCAGGACACTATGTAAAAATGGTTCACAATGGTATCGAGTATGGAGATATGCAGCTAATTGCTGAATCCTATGATTTGATGCAAAAAATTCTAGGGCTATCTGTTTCTGAAATGGCGGAGATCTTCTCTGAATGGAATAAAGGGGAATTAGATAGCTACTTGATCGAAATCACAGCAGACATCTTAACACGCAAAGACGATTTAGGTACTGGGAAACCAATCGTTGATGTGATTTTAGATGCTGCCGGCAACAAAGGAACGGGGAAATGGACGAGTCAAAGTGCATTAGATCTTGGTGTTCCACTGCCGTTGATCACAGAGTCTGTTTTTGCGCGTTATATTTCTGCTTATAAAGAAGAACGAGTGAATGCTAGCCAAGTCTTACCAAAACCTGAAGGATTCGAATTTACAGGAGACAAACAAGAATTTGTTGAGAAAATTCGGGAAGCATTGTATTTCAGCAAAATCATGAGCTATGCACAAGGTTTTGCGCAATTACGGACCGCATCAAAAGAGTATGATTGGCAACTGCCATTTGGTGAAATTGCTAAAATCTGGCGTGCAGGTTGTATCATTCGTGCGCAATTCTTGCAAAAAATCACCGATGCTTATGAAAAAGATACGGATATCGAAAACTTATTGCTTGATGACTATTTCAAGGAAATCACAAAACGCTATCAACAATCCGTTCGTGACGTCGTAGCATTGGCAGTCCAAGCTGGCGTACCAGTCCCAACATTCTCTTCAGCAATTGCTTATTTTGATTCTTATCGCTCAGATCGTTTGCCTGCAAACTTGATCCAAGCACAGCGGGATTATTTCGGTGCCCATACGTATGAACGTACGGACAAAGAAGGAATTTACCACTACTCTTGGTATGAGGAAGAATAAGTCGAACAATTGAGAACAAATTAAGAGAATGACCGAACAGTGAGAACTTTCGGTCAATCTCTTTTTTATTTTTTAGATACATGATAGAATAAAGCAGATAGTGTCTAACTATATGCAGAATAACCGATAAAGGAGCTCTAACTAATGAGTAATATTCTAATCATTGAAGATGAAAAGAACTTAGCTCGATTCGTGGAATTAGAATTAAAGCATGAAGGCTATAATACCGAAGTACATTATAATGGCAGAACTGGATTGGATGCAGCGTTGAACAATGAATGGGATGCCATCTTACTTGATTTGATGCTACCAGAACTAAACGGATTAGAAGTTTGCCGTCGTGTGCGCCAGACCAAAAATACGCCAATCATTATGATGACAGCAAGAGATTCAGTGATCGATCGGGTCTCAGGGCTAGATCACGGAGCAGACGATTATATTGTGAAACCCTTTGCGATTGAAGAGCTACTAGCTCGTTTGCGTGCGCTGTTACGTCGAATCGACATTGAAGGAGACAAAAATGTTGCCAAACAAACGACGATCACTTATCGTGATTTAACCATCGAGAAAGAAAACCGTGTGGTGCGTCGAGGCAGTGATGTCATTGAATTGACGAAGCGTGAGTACGAGTTGCTTCTTACTTTGATGGAGAACGTCAATGTCGTCTTAGCCCGTGATGTTCTGCTGAACAAAGTTTGGGGTTATGAAACAGAAGTAGAAACAAACGTAGTCGATGTGTATATTCGTTATCTACGGAATAAGATCGACGTACCTGGAGAAGAAAGCTATATCCAAACTGTTCGGGGGACAGGATACGTGATGCGTTCGTGAGCTTAAAAAAAAGAATGAAAAAACTAAAAGAACTGAAGGGGCCTTCTTTGACTGTGAAGTGGGCCTTCGCAAGTTCTTTCTTTATATTTGTTGTTTTTACAATTTTTGCAGTCATCACCTACAAAACGTCTATCAACCTGCTTGTGGCTAAAGAAGAAAATAACGTGGAGCGTACGATGTCGGAAGTAGCTTCTAGGTTAGCCAATTCAGACCAAGAATTGACATTGGTGCGTACCTATCGCAATTTAACTAAGAACGATAGTGGTGATACGAGCATCTACGACCGAACTTCAACAATTGATGGGAACTTAATGAAGATCGACTCGTTTATTTCCGAGTTAGGCCAGTCTCCTTTGAGCTTATTTGTTTATAATCTGAATCAGGAATTGATTTTCAAAACCCATGAAAATAATCTTTCTCTGATCGATGTGCAGCGAAAGTCGCCCACGATCGTGACATTGGACAATATTACAGGCTTTTTGTCGATCCAGCCAATCTACTCAAAAGAAACGAGAGAAAAAATTGGTTATGCTCAAACATTTTATGAACTGACCTCCTTTTATGAAATTCGCAGTAAGCTCTTGTTAACGCTAATCATACTTGAAGTCGTTTCCTTGATTCTCAGTAGCGTTTTAGGTTTTTTCTTATCTGCTTATTTCTTGCAGCCACTGAAAGTTTTGCGGGATACAATGGAAACCGTTCGAAAGAATCCCCAATCGACCGTGCATATGCCTGAACTGAATACAAATGATGAATTATCTGATTTGGCAGACATCTTTAATGAGATGCTCGACCGTATGCGGCTATATATCGAGCAGCAAGAACGGTTTGTAGAGGACGTTTCTCATGAATTACGGACGCCAGTGGCAATCATTGAAGGACATATGAGTCTGTTGCAGCGCTGGGGCAAGGACGATCCAGAAGTATTAGATGAATCGCTTGCAGCCAGCATGCAAGAAATCAGTCGAATGAAGACACTTGTGCAGGAAATGCTCGACCTTTCCAGAGCTGAGCAAGTAGATGTCCACTATGCGAATGAAACGACAAAAGCCAAAGAAGTCGTATACCAAGTATTTAATAATTTTAAAATTCTTTACCCGGAATTTGTTTTCACATTGGATGATGATCTTTACCACGAATTGACTTTAAAAATTTATCGGAATCATTTCGAACAAATTATTATTATCATCTTAGATAACGCCGTCAAGTACTCCACAGATCGCAAAGAGGTCCATTTATCTATTTCTTCTGATCGACAAACGTTTGAGATTGCAATTCAGGATTTTGGTGAAGGAATCAGCAAAGATGACTTGGATAAAATTTTCAATCGATTTTATCGAGTGGATAAGGCGAGAGCAAGAACCAAAGGGGGAAATGGGTTAGGACTATCCATTGCTAAGCAATTATTGGAAAGTTATAAAGGGCGCATTACTGCAGAAAGTGTGATTGGGCAAGGAACGATTTTTAGAATATATATTCCTGTGGTTCAATCTAGTAAGGATGTTTTGAAATAGCGCAGATCCTCTGCGAAGAAACCAGCTGGTTGTTGTAGGTTAGCGACAATCAGCTGGTTTTTTCTTTATAAGGGATCTTACTTAATGGACAGCGTTTCTGCTTGTTCATATAAACAGGAACGATTGAGGAACACGAATAGTTATAAAACGCAATTATTGCTATAAAAGCGAACGATGAGATAAAGAATAGAAGAAAGATTCGGCTAAAAAAAATGTTGAGAAAAAGCTTTGTTTTTTGTTGATTTTTCGCAGTAGAATTGCTATATTAGTATTTGTCTTTGTGATAGTCACTGTTTAAATCTTTCAAATATTTTTTCAAAATAAATGTTGACGAAGATCAAGACAGATGTTATTATAACAAAGTCGTCAGAAAGCATTAGGTAAAAAAACTTAAAAAGTTAGAAAAAACTTTCAAAAAAGTTGTTGACACAAAGCTTTCGAGATGATAAGATATAAAAGTCGCTGAGAGATAAAGAGTGATTAAATAACAATCGCTTGAAAAAACTTTTAAAAAAAGAGTTGACATTCACTTGTTGATCTGATATGATTTAAAAGTTGCTAACGCAGCGCAGTAGACCTTTGAAAACTGAACAAAGCAAGCAAACGAACCAATGTGTAGGG
>Ga0160505_100312_pt1 | contig 31301 bp, 13 predicted proteins | sample DIDeMG_FD_108225 | JGI IMG/M metagenome (GOLD analysis project Ga0160505, IMG submission 108225) | Enriched chicken feces microbial communities from UW Madison campus, WI, USA - DID2874_E49_Stillage MG | ecosystem: Host-associated > Birds > Digestive system > Large intestine > Fecal ... | reverse complement strand
CACCATGTTGAAGCGACGGAAAGTGCCAAAAAAATAAAAAAAAAAAAAAAAAGAATACAGTTAAAAACTTTGCTCTTAAAAAAAGCAAAAGAGAATATACCACTCACAGTGTAAAAGCAATTGCCGAAAGCTATTTCTGACCACTCATCTTCTGCGTAGGGCTCCAGTGCGCCACCATCAATAATAATATTACCTCGGAAAACCGAGGAGTTAATCGTGGCGTTCGCGCCGGGCTCCCTGTGTTTATTTAGCTCGCGCATGCTGCTCTCCGAAATAAGCAGTAAAGGGCTTGAGTTTGTCATTGAAATCTTGATTTTCTTTGTTTCATTGGTTTCAGTACCGCTTTTTGACGCTGTTTTGGAAGAATTCAACGGCCCATCAAGATGCGGTTTATAAAACCGTTGGTTTGTCGATGACTTTGCCAGAGTGCACGGCGTGCCCAAAATATCGCTAAAAAAGGCTTTAATCTTTTCGCTTTCCAATGGAGCCGTTTTAATTCTCTCACCGCACAGCCGTGACTGAATCTCCTTGTCGTTAATAGTGTATTCTAGAAGAGGTACAATGATGTCTTTAACAGGGGCGCCCTTCCTTTGATACCTGATCCTCATGGTCCCACTGTCAGTATCTAAGAATGGCCTAATATTGGCCATTTCAGTATATTTCTTCATGGACAACACATCACCAGTGGCAGTTGATACAACGCAAAACTCTCGATCCCATTCCAGACCCTCGGGAAGAACACGCCATTTGGTATTCTCTGGAATCAAAAACGCGCCGCATGACTTTATAGGAAAAATTTGCAGCGACTTGACATGAGCAGGGGTTTCGCTTACCAGTGCAGGCACAGTTGTGGATTCTCCCAAAGCAGCAGGGTTTAAAAAGTACCTTTGCAGACACTGGATAAGCGCCTCTACCTCCCGAGTGGAGGACATTGCACCAAAGCTCACTCGGATCGCTCCGGTAGGCGTATCATGCATAACGTCATTTTCATCACCGCATACATGACCAGCGTAATAGTTTTCGATAATACTTTTCTCGGAATATCCAATAACTTTTGCAGCACTTCCAGTGTTGCACATTGTTCCCGTTCGAATACTGATTCCCTCGATAGAACAAACCTCGTCGAATTTGGAGTACCCTATCCACTCGCCATCACTGTCTCGAAGATTGAAGGTGATGATAGGGCCTTGCTTTGTCGAGTCCCCATAGAATAGCTCATTAGAATAAAGTTTCACAAGCTGCTGACCGTTTTCATAGGTTAGACTGAGCAATCTATCGATAGCATACTTTGACAACGCTGTAACGTGATTAGAAATGTCAGTGAACGACGAGAATAGTTCATAGTGAGTATCAAGAGCCAATGACAAGGCAATGATTGAGTGAAAGGGAACTGTACCATCATGCAAACCACAACTCAGCGAACTTTTTCTTGCGAAAAAGTCTTGGTTGATTGTCAAGGCTTCAACGGTGCCTCCTCCAAAGTAACGCCGTTGTTCAAACAATTGTGCAGTCTTGGATGACTTTTTTATTAACAGGGCACCCAGATCAGGAAACCCGAAAATTTTGTAAAATGACAGGCAGAGAAAGTCCGTAGCCAAAGCACTTTCAGATGACAAGTCAATTGGATATGTCATTGCTAACGCTGCAATGTCCAACAAGGTGTAGACATTATCACCAAGAGCTTTAGCCTTGACGTGCCAGTCCTTGTTGATAAATCTCTCACCAGAGAAATTGGACTGCCCAGGCCATGCTACCAAAAGGTTCTTGCTTACACTCTCATTGTAAAGCTCATTCGTGCAATCGTGAAAAGAATCTGTAGAAAATGTTTTGTAATTTGTTGCGAGTTGCCTCAATCCCACCAAGGACGTGTGCGCGTCTTCAGAATACGCATATGACCAGTCTCTGTCAGAAAGCCCCTCGCCCAGTAACTTTATTGCTGCCGTTGAGTTTTGTGTGAAGATCAGGTCGTATTCACTGGAATCGGTATTGAACATTTTTAACACTCTTGACTTTGCATTTTCTAAAAACGCTGTAGTGCGCTGTGAACTCCGTGACTGAGAGTGAGGGTTACCGTAAACATTTGAAGATAGCACTTCGTAGTGCTTTCGCAGCAGAGAAGCTGCTGGTATTGTTGTTCCAGAATGATCTAAATAGGTTTCATCTGAATCAAAAAAAAGCATTTGGTGTTAGCTCGGAATCATTGATTGTAACGATCTCATTGATAAAAAAAAATTAAAAAAATCCCAAGTCATTTAATACGCACCTTTCAATGCATTGTCATACTCCGACTGTCGAATGGCATCAAGTGTTCCATTGTAACCATAGCCGCTCTGTAGCAAATGGGTCTTATCATCAGCTAATTTCACAATCATATTGTCTAGTAATGAGTTTGTGTAATAGATTTATGGAAGGAAAAAAAAGGGATATGGTGAAGTTGGAATCGATCGAGCATATATTCGAGTCCTTTATAAAGGATCAAACTGCCCCTCCATGTTAGATAAACGACCGGAAAAGCAGACGGGCCGCGGGAATGTTCCGATGGAAGCCAAAGGTTTTGGTCAGATGATAAAGCAAAGTTAAGACTAGTTACTTAAAAGTTAACAAATATATTATCTGATTATGTGTCAAGTTCTATAACTTGTTTAAAAGCTGAAACTATTCAAAAATAAAAATAAATAAAAATGAAAATTAAATAAAATACAGGAAACAAAAAGCTGAAAATATATAAAAAAGGCAACTAGATCTGGGGAATAGATAGGAGAGATTTGAACAACAATACGTTTCTACCCAAATTTTTTGAATGGTATAAGGCGATCTTAGGCATCAAGGAGCGGAACTATAATTGCGGATGTGTTCAGCTGGAAACAGTTGAGCACTCTTTTAAGAAATGTTCTCTGCATCCTGTAAAGCATCAATTGTTGAAAAAGTTTTCTCGGAGCTTGGTCTCAAGATTCTTCCTAATACCAAGAAGGGTCCTAATGCGGTAGTCAAGTTCTTAGACTCACTACAGCAACTTACTTGCTGATGACTTGCTTGATGAAGCAGCTTATTAAGGGTTTACTGAGTGTCAATATCTGGCGTTGATCTACCGGATCTTATGTATCTTAGGTTTCCCTTAGCACATGGAGATATTCATGGAGAATTCGGCACCATCGAATGCTTAAACTTATAATACGTGCTGATACCGCTACCTTGACAATTTCATAGAGACAATTTTTTTAAAAACTACGTTTTCTGTATGTCGTTTTGTTTCATTATTTTTTTGTAGCTATTTGATGTAAGGGGAATAAACTACCATCTATTTATTAGGTGAGCTAAAAAAAGTAAATGTTTCTGAGAAACGGCTTTAAATATTTCATTATTATTAAAATGATTCATTGTTTAATTTTAGGATGTCAAGACAAAACCTTTGATACAATATTCATGTTTTATGTGCCATGTATCTCCAACTTTCCTTTGAACTGATAATCATTCAATTAGGTATTACAGTTAAAATATGATCACAGATTAAAAATAAACTTTTATATTTCAATATGGATCTTTTTTAGACCAAATTATCATTTATTGAAAGTACAAGAGATTTAAAGCAATGGAATTAGATGAATTGGAGATTTCTCATTTATTTCGTAGTCAGATAGAGTTTTTTCATTTGAAAGTCTTTTGCTAGAAGAAATCAGGCACTGGTGTTTGGGATCAATACCCTTCTGAGCGTGGATCTTAGATTTAACTACTTCAATAGTATCAGAGGGTTCCACCTCTACTGTAAAGGTTTCACCCATAATCATAGTGATGGTGATACTAATGCCGCCGCGTAATCGGAGAACTAAATGCAGAGTAGATTCCTTCTGGATATTGTAATCAGACAGGGTTCTACCGTCTTCCAGCTGCTTTCCAGCAAAAATCAAACGTTGTTGATCGGGAGGAATACCTTCTTTATCCTGAATCTTGGACTTGACATTGTCAATGTTATCAGAGGACTCCACCTCAAGGGTAATGGTCTTACCAGTAAGAGTCTTAACAAAAATTTGCATACCACCGCGTAGGCGGAAAGTCCCAATGAAAGATTGCATATTGCACGCTGATGTATAAAAGTAATAGAATATGATAACGTTATAGTTAAATATATACATATAACAAATTGACACTGGGACTAAGGAAGTATTTATATTTCTATGGAATTTGTCATCTGGAATGTATTTTGTCCAGTAGGAAATGATACCAAAAAAAACTACAATCCATCTGTCGTTACCTACAGCAATTTCTAAATTCTATTACAGATGTTTTCCTTACTAAATCATATGAAGTACCTAAAGCTGACCATCCCATAGTAGTGAGACTTTTCTAATATTTACACTTTGGAATAAATAAAGATCAAGCAAATACTAGACTGTCATAAAACATTACTTTAGATACTTAATTTTACTGAGGATGTAGTGTTATTTTGTAATTATTGTATTATAATGAAATGCGTGTAAGTCGGAGATACTTAACGTACTAAGCATAGGACGTCGGTTTATTTTTATAATATCTAAAGATACGTAACGTATATGATAAGCGAAATGAACAACCAAGCGAGATGAACACATTTCTTCATATTCAAGATATAGATCACTATAACAATACTACAAACCATCTGATTACTTAAAGCTAGTTGCTATACTCTTCTCCAGACGTATGAATTACTACCTAACATGTTTTTTTCATTATGTCCGGGCTTGCCGCATACTCCGCAGTGCCTTTCTCTCGGTCGCGCTGACCTTCCTTGACCACCACTTCTCGACGACTCAACCGCTACCTGAGCATCAACATCCAGCTGAGCAATTGCTTGCCTTCCTTCCTCTACTGTCATTACCCTCTTCTCTGTAATCAAGTCCTTTTTGCCCTCCGGTGCCGGCTTATCTCATTTGCCTGTCGAAGGTCTTGGACCTTTGCTTTTACTAGAGCTAACTCATGTATAACTGCCTTGGTTCCCTTAAAAAAAAACATCAATTCTTTTAAAGTTGACTCTGGGAAGCTATTATGATATCTTCTGATTCATCTTTCAATATAACAGCCATTTTGCATGCAATCATGCCCATTAAAACGCCAGTCTCGACAAAGATATAGACGTAATCTGAATGGATCCCATACTTCGCGATTGTATTCTGTACAGGCCTAAACCAAATGTAAATAATAGTTGGATCTTCGAATTTAGCTTGCTGAGAGTCATATTTACTAAAGAAAAACGTATCAAGCTCTTCGTGCCGCTTGTCAAAGTTCCTAGCCCAACGCTTGCCGACGGGTAATACATCGCGGTCTGAAAGCAATCGGTTGGTCATTTCTTCAACACCACGCAGTCGCGGGGGAAAACTTTGCAAATTTAGATCCAGAATATACTGAATAACTATCTATTTCTTTAGATTAGATAGTTTGCGTGAGCTGGGGATAATATTAGCTCAAGCTTGTATGCTGTTGTGTCGGCAGAGGAAAGTCGTATGATTGACTTGATAGGGCTTTGCGGCGCATCGGAGACTCAATTTTGGGTCATATTGATAGGCTTGAAGGGCTAGAAGGATTCTAGCTTTGTTACTTGTCTGTAGCATATTGTGTGGTTGACAATTAATTGATTAAATGGAAAGGTTGTGGGATGAAAAAAAGTGTTCATCTCGCTTGGTTGTTCATTTCGCTTATCATATACGTTACCAACTTGTAAAAATAACAAAAGGATATAAAAATGTTTTCCCCAGAATTGCTACTTTTAATAAAGCTAATTGACTCTCAACAGACATTTGGATGTTTCAGCTTTTAATGACTTTCATTCTTGATAGATAAATCTATTTGTTAAAGGAAATTTAAGATACATAAAACTCAAAACATGGAATATTCTTGTTGACCAATTTACAGTTACTTATCATGAGTTTTGCAACACTCAACTTACGTCATCAATATCCATGAAATTTACAGCAATCTTCAATTCTTTACCAGATCTCTTCAAAATGTTATACCCATATACTGAAATAACTGGAACCCGAAAGAGAAACGAAAACCTCTCCCCAGAGGTGCACACAGCTATTTGGGCAAGCGTAGAAGCTGGCGAAAAAAAGACAGACATCGCACGCCGCTTCAATGTTGATCGCTCAACTGTCGACCGCACTATGAAACGATTCTCAGAGCGCCACGACTTCAAATCAAGGCCACGCTCGGGGAGTCCGAGGTCCTTGAGTGACCGTGGTGAGCGCTATTTATTTCAATTATCTATGCGGTTTTTCAACGTGACATAGAAAACCCTTTTACAAATGGAAGGAAACTCTGTGTCTGAGAGCACTGCCAGAAAAATTCTCCGCCGACATTACATCCGTAAATGTCGCTCTAAGCGGTGACCAAAACTTACACCTCCACATGCTGCAAAGAGACTGGAATTTTGACAGTTCTGGAAGGGGTGCAAGTTAGAGCTAGCATCTGTATGTAACGCTTGGAAATTTAAACTATCGTGATACTAACCCCTCTCTCTAGGGTTTCTTTTTTGATGCGTGCTTAGTCCAATCAGCTTCAAATTCTCAATCATGGGTCTTCAGATATTGCGATGAGGTCTACCGACGCGACTTGGTCAAACCAACCGTCCGAGGAGGAGGAATCAAGGTTATGGTTTGGGCTGCAATTAGCCTTGAGATCAAGACACCTTTAATCTTTATGGTACGAGATGAAGAGAATAAGAACCATGGGTATACTGTCAGGTCATATATATCGGCTCTTGATGATGGGCTCCTTCCAATATATCAACCAGGTCAGTCATTTCAGCAGGATGATGCCTACATACATATTTCAAAAATGACCAAAGAGTGGCACGAGGAGCATGGTATTTGGGTGATAGATTGGCCACCTTGCAGTCCCGATCTAAACCCTATTGAGCAGGTATGGAGCGCCCTGAAGGGTGAGCTAGATGAGCTCTATCATAATCTTCATGAGCTGAGAAACAATGAAGCTGATAAGGAGATTTTGATAGCTCGAACCAAGGAGGCATGGGAACTTATATATCAGGCACAAATACGGAAGCTTGTAGCATCTATTCCTGCACAGCTTGATGCATGCCAAAATGCTAAGGGATGGTATACAAAATATTGATTAGGAGCTCTTCAGCTATCGATTACGTTATGTTTTTAGTCTGTAGTACTTATGTTCGTTAAAAATTTTGATTTTGAAGTTGTACATTTAATTTAGGATATCGTATAGTTGTTGGGGAAAAATAGAGTGTTGCAAAACTCATGATAAGTAACTGTAGATAAATATATATAGAATATATATCTACAGAGACAAGTGGGAAATCGTTTTACTGTCCTAATATCTAAATTTTGAATAGAAAAAGATGATATATGGCTCTACAATTTATTCCAATAAGACTGTCAAGGTAGCGCTTCCAGCGTGTATAAGAGGTTTTGGCATTCGACGGTGTTGAATTTTCCATATTAGAAAACTGGGTAATTTGCTCTGGGATCTTACTTTTTGATAGTAGGGGCTTCAGAAAGAAATCACGACTGAAAATGGAGTCAACCTAAAATGGTCAACCATCTCCTGAAAAGTGTGCCTTCTATGAGTATAGCCATAGTTACTTTAGAGAGACTTCTCCAGAGCTTAATCCCAGTGTCCTCCTTGATAGCAAGGAGTACATTGAAACGGTGGTAAAGCTTCTCAAGTCACTACCGACCCTGCTCAATACAAGGCTATCTTAACAGCATAGCTTGTCGAGGGTTTACCAGACTGCCCTTCGACTGAGACTACGGGGGTGATCGCAAAGTATTCTCCATGACACGCGGGATGAACCAATACAGAATTCGACGCTATCGATTGCCAAACCTCAAATACCTTATAAGTGGACTGATTGATCAGCCTCGCAGAGGAAAGTGTTCCAGGTTTAAATGTTTTCTTTTTATGTTCTTGCTATTTTATTTTATTCTGTAACTTTTAGATATTAAGAAAACCAATAAACTTATGATTATTACAGATAGCAGGCCTCTCCCCTAATATCAAATACATCACCTATATATTTTTGGCTTATTCGGGAGATATCAGTCTTGGAAAGTCAAGCATACTAAGCTGATCATAACTTTGTTAACCTCTTAGGGACTTAAATGTTAGAAATTCTAGTAGGTCCATATTTGTTGCTCTAATGTTTAAATGTAACAAATCCTACAACGACAAAGATGTTCACAAAAAGCATTTATTTATGAATCATTAGAAAAAGAAATTGATATATTAATCAACTCTGTCCAGTATACTTTTATTTTATATACCTGAGTCTAAAATTTTCCTTTAGTATTTTTGCTTACAACTTTGTATGATGAGTATCAAAGGACAGGACGTTCATAGCTCATCAAGTTTGTATATGCTAAAAATATGAATATTAAATATAACGGTCATAAAGGCTTACACAACCGAAACGTTTATTATTTCTATCAAATATGATGGGGATACAGCTGTTAAATAGTTTAAAAAAAAAGGTTCATGGCAAAGTCAAGTTCGGTAATTGGTGGAATAATTATGAACGGCGTTCTATCACGTGATAACACACAAGGATTTTTTATGAAATTACCGTCAACTCCTGGTAATCATCGGTTTTAGACTGCTTAAATGAAAGTAAAAAAGAATAGAATAAGAGACTTTCCGTCGCGCTTCTCGGTAATCAAAAAAGATTTGAATTTATAAACCAGCAATAAATTTGTAAAGTTTTTTTTTTTTTTAACCTCTACTTTCATACGGCTCAGCGACTCATGTAGTAAACTACAATATATGTCTTGCTCATAATTAGCTAGTATTGACATGTACACATAGCGGTTGCAATTAAATCCGTTGTTGAAGAAGATGTTCAAATATGTGATTATCGATTACAAAACAACTCGAAAGGATTCAGTAGCATTAAGCCGTTTATAATAGAGAGTAAATTAAATTATCTGCGTTCAGCCACGCGTTGTGTCGTTGACTTATAGATTTATATATATTTAGTAAAAAAAATAAAAAAAGCAGACAGACAAATTTATTTTAGCAATTGGGGCAAATAGGTACTTGTCTATCGATTACTTTAGGTGTTAGCAGTTTTCTTGACATTTAAGGGTTGTTGCCGGCAAGCAAAGTTTTTATAACTATTATATTTTTGCATTAACCACTATGCTTCTATATTGGTAACCCAAGATTCATGCGAGAGCCCAAGTAGTACAATAGGAAGTATAATTGTATTACCCGATGGTTGGTATAATTAGAATTCTGGCTTAACCACATGTCCAATATCCGGGCCCTGCTTTGTCTTTGATAGTTTAAATTTTAACATCAATAACCGAAATCGTCATTTGGAAGTGTAGGATAACTACCAAATCATTGTAAACGAAAAAGCCTCAGTAGTTCCAGTTGTAACCAGATTGTATTTTTAATCCAAATCCACTTACATACCTGATAAAATTATGATAATTTAAATGAATTAATGGTAACCTGCTCTAAATTCCCGAAAAGATTTTCTGTATAGAAGTTGAGATAGAGATTATCTAAAATTTAGGTGGATAGAAAATCAGATTATTGCCCTTATATCAAATAGTTATAAACAAAATAAGATTCGGATATAAGGAAAATATACAAAATTCTGGTCCACCTAGAAATTTGGACATTAATCCATAAACGGATAAAATAGTTTATTCCTGGTATTTTGTTGTTTCGATGAAATATTTGTATTGTATTGTATTGTATTGTATTGTATTGTATTGTATTGTATTGTATTGTATTGTATTGTATTGTATTGTATTGTATTGTTAAACATACTCATATCTATAAGGAGTTGTGATCTTTTGACGTCGATGAAAAAAGTAATTTTATTCCGAACCAATTTTTAGTTGCGAGATGGGAGAAAAGATAGCATCAGACATGGAATGGTCAAAACCAAACAACATAAGAATCTCACAAAGCTATGTACAACTTTTCAGGAGCCAGATAAACTGATATAATCCATAACTTGATATTATTTTGTTATCATAATGCTGATCATTGCCGAAGTTTCAATTTGTTTTCGTGATACTCGGGGCTCGCTTAACAACGGCTAAAGAACAAAAATTTTTCAAACCAAAAAAATTCAAAAGTAAAAACATCTTGCATCTTTCCATCGGAAAAATCTTCAACATTCTTTTTTTTTTTAAGAAAGAAAAAAGAAAGAAAAAAACCAATGAAGCAATACTTTGTACCTTGCATTATCAGTTGCGAAATTAAAAATTAAATAATTAGTTTAAATAATGTTTTCTTTTTGAATTAATTCAGGGACGGTGGGGTCAAATCATTTTATTTTCTGGAGATGGCTCAACTTGTATGGAGGGTTTTTTTTTTCACCACACACCATAAACAGGCACACCCAATAAAAATCATCTCTTAGAGATTCCTCTTTACTCCCCAGCTAGCTACGTATGTACACTTTTTTTTTTTTGAATGAAACTCAACAATTTAATTATAATAAAAGAACTCCAATATGTAACAAATACAAGACTAAATTTTATAAAGATGTCAAAAAGTAAAACAAAAACTCGAACAATGCAAATAAACAAACAACAATATAAACTTAGATAAAATGCTTTACTGAAAGCATGGCGAGTTTAGCACCAGAATCTATAGGTTCTGTAAAAGAAGTTCTTAGACTGAATGTAAGCCTTCTCCTCGGCAATCTCAGCAACAAGAGCTTCAGTGTCAACCTCACGTCTACCAGTGTCCAGGTCCATATCCTGAAGAGAAACGAACTTAGTCTTTTTCCAAATCTTGAAAAAAATAAAGCAAACGAGAACAATAGGAGCAGCAAGGTAAGACTGGAAAAATGCAGTCACATCGGCCTTAGAAGAACCAAGAGGAAACAAACCAGTCCAGAACTGAGCGGCAAGAACAAGGAAATTGAAAACAACACCAAAGTAGGAGCCAATAAGACCAGGCTGGGATTTGAAAGCAAGCTCCGTTTCAGAACGACCCTGCACCTTCATAGCAGCTCTAAAGCGAATGTGGCAAAAGCAAATAGAACCCCAAGTAAAAATAGAAGAAAGACCAGTGAGAGCCATCAACCAAGCAAAAACTTCAGACTCCTTATCAGAGGCAACAACAAAACAAAGAAGACCGACAATACCAGAAAGTAAAATTCCAAAAATGGGGCGTCCCTGACGGTCAATGTAAGAAAGGAACTTAGGAGCATGGCCTTGAGCAGAGAGCGCAGCGATGGTACGAGAGCAACCATAGACAGCAGAGTTACCAACAGAAAGAACGGCAATCAGAACAACGGCATTCATGATAGAAGGAAGAACCTTAATTCCGGCGTTGTTAATAGCGATAACAAAGGGCGATGCAGCGATATCAACAGAAGAAGAGCCAAGAAGCTGAGGATCGTCGAAGGGAACAATAAGACCAACAATGGCAAGAGAAACAAGGTAGAAAAGAGTAATTCTCCAAAACACTTGCTTGATGGCACTAGGCATAGTCTTTCTGGGGTTAGAGGTCTCAGCGGCAGCAAGACCAACAAGCTCAGTACCAGTGAAAGAGAAAGCACCAGTCACAAAGACGGAACAAAGACCCTTGAATCCATGGTTGAAAGCACCAGGTGTGTGCCAGTAAGTACCACCAATGTAGCCACCCTGGGGTGCACCGCCACAGTTAATAATAATACCAAGAATGATAAAACCAATCACAGCAATAACTTTAACGAGGGAAAAGACAAACTCAGCTTCACCATATCCCTTTACACCAAACAAGTTAATGACCATGATAGTAGTCCAGAAAATAGCCACCCATGCAGCAGGATTGATTTCATCATTCCAGTATTGAATAGTCATAGAAGCAGCGACAAGCTCTAGTGGGAAAACAATAAGCCACTGAATACCGTAGTTCCAACCAATAGCAAAACCCCAGGCAGGGTCGATGAATCTAGTGCAAAAGGTGGAGAAAGCACCAGAGACGGGGAATCTGACAGTAAGCTCACCAAGTGCATGCACAGTTGAGTAAAGCATAGCACCAATGAGAAAAAATGCAATAAGAAGAGAAGCGGGACCACCATTGTGCAGAGCCTTACCAGAACCAACAAACAGACCAGTACCAATGGAACCACCAATGGCAATCATCTGCAAATGACGGCCCTTCAGACTTCGCTGCAGTGGCGAGTTGGCAGTGGCGATAGCAGCCTTCTCTAAGTCGGTGAGGTTCTCGTAATTCGGAACATGCGAAAGGTCAGCAGGCTTGAACGAATCTTTGAAACGCTGAAATCTAGATTCCTCTGTGACAGTACCGGCTTCGAGGTTGCTGGCAAACTCGTAGGATACTTTGACATTTGCGTCCTCTTTTGATGGGTTGTTAGGATTCATGAGTAGTAATTTGAAATGTTTGTTTGTTTCTGATTGTTTTTTTTTTTGTATTATCAGTCTATTGTTCTCTCTTTTTGTTAGTCTGAAGAGAGATATTTAAAGAGAAAATATCGTGATGAAACAAGAAGAGAACATGAAATATTTTGAAGAAATTAGCATGTATTTATAATAATGATGGGAAAAAAAATAAGTTATCAAACCTAGCATTCAATTGTATGCCAATTGGCTGAACAATAATATGTTATCACTATTATTCAATTACCTTATGAAAAATTTTCTATAGTCTAATAACTAAATTGCAAAGCTTTGCATGACTAGTGTGAACTTTTTTTTTCTTCCTTCAATAAGTCACAGTTGGGATAGATCCAAATGACAAAGCGATAGCGGGGAGAGAAGGACCCAGAAAAGTAAAAGTGGGATTACAATTTGACTTTTTTTTAGATAAAGGACCAACGTATTATCGGAAGCAGCATAATCAAAGCACTAAAAGTTATCTGCTCTAATTCCTGTTAGGTTTATCAGTAATTGGATGGTATCGCCTGCCGTTAAAGGATTTAAAAAAGACAAAAACATTTCTTTTTTTAGTCGTATCAATGAACCTAAATAATCGTGTGACCATTATTATGAAAGCGATGGCTTGGCTGACGCCAGTGATGCCCATTAGACTAATTTTACCAGAGGGCTCGGCTTCCACTCCAAAAATAATTAGGTCTATGCTTTCTTCACTAGCATAGCTTGAGTATCTTGGCTTTATCTAAACGTCAACCCCACTAGTCTTTTGATTCATTTGCAGAGGAATCCCGTTGAAATTTTAAAAAAAAAAAAAAAGCAGGGTGGCAACGAAAAAATTTTTCTGATTGAACTTTGTTCAGAAACCTATTGAAAGATACCTTATGGTACGTTAAGCAATACTGTGAAAAGTAAGGAGACAGGATAGACTTTCCGATATATTTTTCCTAACCCTAACATATCCCAATAAGGGCAATATTGAGCCGGTGTTTTCCAAGTAAGCGCGGGAGGCCAATCTCCAGCAGAGTAACGCTGACCCTCAAAGTGGAGACATTCGGAATAAGCCATCCAATCAGAACACTGGAAGTACACTTTTGGAAGGTATATTCCGCTTATATAATATTTAGGTTATTACATGTATGCCTTGAAACGGGAGAGTTTTCACTGTAAAAATTTTTACCGCTTTGACAAGATCCAGAACATCTGCCGGAAGAATGGGCGACGGCTATCTACGTGGTGAAAATAAAAAAATTTTAGCAGACTAGGTATCTAATTGCTGTCTAAAAATTGATGGATGTCCGTTTTTCCCTTTCAGTTGATTGGTTTGATAATAGTTTTTTAGTGAACCTGAGAACGATATCGGAGAGCGATATTTGTTTATCCCCCATCTTTTTAACAATTACAGGTTAATGTTTTTTTTTTATGATATTTCAGAAACCCGGTTTCAGTTGGCATTTGAGACCAGTGGATGCTCACATCATGCCATCATAAATTATTATACTTTTAGCACGAATTCTATAAATCATATCAATTATATATTAGAATAAGCATGATAGAAAAGAATTATCATAATATGAAACTCAAAAGTTGAAAGTATAAACGGGTAAAAGAAAAGAAAAAAGTTTAACTGAAGCACCTGGCATTAGACCTGATTATAGCAGAGGGTGAAAGGGTCTGTGTGCTTTTTCCCCTCCTGTTTTGCACTGATATTGTTGAAAAAAAATGAATTTGAAAATTTTTTCAAAAAAATGACACCTAGCACAGTTAATTTTAAGTTATTTTGTTATAAGGTGTTTTTACTTTTAGATTTATTGTTTTTCATTTGTGGGGTTTGGAACAGATTTGTGCGACAAAAAGTGCTCCCTTAATCAAGTAAATCCGTGCAACGTCCTGTTAAGAGCCATATGACTTGTACTTACATGGCTTAAAAGTTACTGGTATAAATCTTTATATACAAAGTTAAGCCATTGAAAGACAATGATCAATGGGCACCTGAGTGCAAAAGTCAAGCAAAACAGGAAACAAAAATTGAGTCCAAGAGCCGCAAGCTCCAAATCAGACCACTAAGGTCTTCCCCACAATAAGACAGAGTTATTTCTAGTAGATCCGAGGCAGCACAACAAAGTGTGATACGCAGCTGATAGAGCTTGTTCTTCAAAAAGGAAAGTACGAAAAACAAGCGTTGAGGACCCCTCTTAGGAACTGCAAAGCCTAAGGAAGCTGATGTTTGCAAAAAATGAAGACTGAATTAGAATTTGACATGTTTTTGCTTATGTAAGCTCAATATCTTAGCCAAAAATGGCCTGAAAGGATCTCATTCCCAATTCAAATTAAAGCGCAAGAAAAAAAGTCAAAAAAAGATTTTTCATGAGACCGCCACTCCAATAACACTTCCGTTTTGTTACCTAATCTACAATCGTGGCATTTGCAAGATATCTCTTCCTACTGAGACTACGTTTCAAACTGCTGTAGCCTTGCGTCCCTTAAATCCTGTCTTCCTTTAGGCTAAAACCAAGCTGAATTTTTGCCTCATGAAAACAAGGGTGAAACCCCATTTTTAGAGTAGCTTGTTAATATTTTAATGCGTGTTTACTTCTGATGTCAATCCACAAGGTGCCATATAGCTGAAGTTTTTCACAGAACATGGGTTTCATAAATAATTTGGAGTTATCAAGTATTGAAATCCTTGATACTCGTTTATTGTGCTAATTTATCAGTTCACTGTAAGCGAGTATTTGAAATAAATGGCTTTTTTTTTTTGCACGCGCCGTCTAGATAATAGGGCATCTCCCATTTATTGAATATTAAATGTGCGTTAATTATGCTACAACTAGGGGTTGAGAACGACTGATTTAGTCACACCCTGATAGAAACCACGAAGAGTAACATCTAAACTGGCATAACGATAGCTGACAGAAAATCCAACCAGTCGATTCGGTCTGAGAGAGTAAATTCGCGTACAGTTGACAAGGGAGAGGACTCCCTGAGCTAAGTAGCAGCCAATTACCGGCATAGTTAGAGCTGTATAAAACTTGGTAGGGGTATAATATGAGGGAGACTTTGAGCAGCTCAGATGTCGCTCTAGTATGACACTTAGAACAGGAGATAGGGGGAATGTAGGTGATTGTATAATCTATATTGTTCAGTAGATTTAGAAGAGTAAGCAAGAATAAAATCAGATTTTGTAATCGTCATGGCGTGCGTTGACATTTGATTGAAAAGAGTAATTTTATTCCGAGGATTTCTTTAAGTGATCAAATAGGAGGAAAGCACCAGACACAGAAACTTCAAAACAAAACCACACAAAGACATTAAGTTAGTAAATAAAATCCAACTTCGGAGAGATTTTGACGGCCAAATCCAATTACTCGATAAGAGGTCGATGTAGATGACGAAATTCTTGATTTTATTTTGTAATACTTTATATCCGCTTAACACCGGCTAACAAGGTAACCCAAACTCAAACAAAACAAAAAATATAACCATTCTCGCAACCCGGAAAAACCTTTAACTTTTTTTTCAAAAAATAAAAAACAAAATAAATAATTGATACAACAATATTTTGTCCCTTGCATTATCAATCTTTAGATTAGAAAGTAGTTTAAATGATGTTTTCTTTTTTTTCTTTTTTGAACAATCCCAGGAACGGTGGGGTCAAAACGGTATGTTATCAAGGGACTGTTTTTCTTACCATACACAATCTAAAGTTATAACTAATTCATTTACACTCAATAAAAGCTCTCTTATCTCTCAAGTCCTTAGAGTTACCAAAAAGCTGAATCCTTCTCAAAATCATACTCATAATATCTTTTAATAAAAATGTCAAATATATGGCTTTAATGAAACAAATGAAAATTTTTTTACAAAACAGAAAATACACATTTAAATGATTTTATCAAACACAAGAGAAACGTATAAAATAAAATGCGATAAAAAAAAGGTTGATTATGAAAAACGAACTTGAATAATGCAATTGAAAAATATGAAAATATGAACCTAGATTAAATGCTTTAATAAATCTATGGCGAGTTTAGCACCAGAATTTCCAGGTTCTGTAAAAGAAGTTCTTAGACCGAATGTAAGCCTTCTCCTCGGCAATCTCAGCCATAATAGCTTCAGTGTCAACCTCACGTCTACCAGTGTCCAGATCCATGTTCTTAAGAGAAACGAACTTAGTTTTCTTCCAAATCTTGAAGAAAATAAAGCAAGCAAGAACAATAGGAGCAGCAAGGTAGGCCTGGAAAAATGCAGTCACATCGGCCTTAGAAGAACCAACAGGAAACAAACCAGTCCAGAACTGAGCAACCAGAACAAGGAAATTGAAAACAACACCAAAGTAGGAGCCAATGAGACCAACTTGGGATTTATAGACAATTTCACTTTCAGAACGGCCCTGCACCTTCATAGCAGCTCTAAAGCGAATGTGGCAAAAGCAAATAGAACCCCAAGTAAAAATAGTGGAAAGACCAGTGAGAGCCATCAACCAAGCAAAAACTTCAGGCTCCTTCTCAGAGGCAGCAACAAAACAAAGAAGACCGACAATACCAGAAAGTAAAATTCCAAAAATGGGGCGACCCTGACGGTCAATGTAACCTAAGAACTTGGGAGCATGGCCTTGAGCAGCAAGTGCAGAAATAGTACGCGAGCAACCATAGACAGCAGAATTACCAACAGAAAGAACGGCAATCAGAACAACGGCATTCATGACAGAGGGGAGACCCTTAACACCAGCATTTCTAATAGCAATTACAAAGGGCGATGCACCAATACTGCCGGTTGAACTGAAAAGCTGATCATCAGTGTAAGGCACAATAAGACCAACAATGATAAGAGACGTAAGATAGAAAATAACAATTCTCCAAAAGACCTGCTTGATAGCAGCAGGCATGGTCTTTCTGGGGTTAGAGGTCTCAGCGGCAGCAAGGCCAACGATTTCAGTACCAGAGAAAGAGAAAGCACCAGTCACAAAGACGGAACAAAGACCCTTGAATCCATGGTTGAAAGCACCAGGTGTGTACCAGTAAGTACCACCAATGTAGCCACCCTGAGGGCCGCCACCACAGTTGATCACAATACCAAAAATGATAAAACCAAGCACAGCAATAACTTTGATGAAAGAAAAGATAAACTCAGCTTCACCATATCCCTTCACACCAAACAAGTTAATGGCCATAATAGCACTCCAAAAGATAGCCACCCATGCAGCAGCATTAATTTCTTTATTCCAGTATTGAATAGTCATAGAAGCAGCGACAAGCTCTAGTGGGAAAACAATGAGCCACTGAATACCGTAGTTCCAACCAATAGCAAAACCCCAGGCAGGGTCGATGAATCTAGTGCAAAAGGTGGAGAAAGCACCAGAGACGGGGAATCTGACAGTAAGCTCACCAAGTGCCTGAATAGTGCAGTAAAGCATGACACCAATGAGAAAAAATGCAATAAGAAGAGAAGCGGGACCACCATTAGCCAGAGCTTTGCCAGAACCAATAAACAGACCAGTACCAATGGAACCACCAATGGCAATCATTTTTAGATGGCGGGTCTTTAAACTTCGCTGCAGTGGCGAGTTGGCAGTGGCGATGGCAGCCTTCTCTAAGTCGGTGAGGTTCTCGTAATTCGGAACATGCGAAAGATCAGCAGGTTTAAATGAATCCTTGAAACGCTGAAACCTCGATCCTTCTGTAACAATACCAGCTTCGAGGTTGCTGGCAGATACGTAGGACACTTTATCACTTGTGTCCGCTTTTGGGTTGTTAGGATCCATGATTAATAAGTTGAAATTATTATGTTCTTTTAAGAACGAGGTTTTCTGTTCGCAAAGTCGAAAGAAAACACTTAGAGAAAAAAACTTGTGTTAGGAAGAAAGAAAAAAAAAAGTAAAATTTTGAAGGATTTTATTTATATTTATAAAGATGGAAAAAAAAAAAGAAAAAAAGAAAATTTATCATCCAATAACTCTATTAGAAAATTTTTGATAGTCTAGCAAATAAAAGACTAAAACTGTTGATTGACAAGTAATTAGTAGGTTTTTTTTTTTGTCCTCTTCATTTGTTAAATCATAGCTGGGGTGCCAAATAGCAAAGTTGTATCTGGAAACGGAAGAACAAAAAAAGCAAAGAATGAGATTATAATTCTGCCTTTTTTTTATATAGAAGACCATGATTTTATCAAAAGTAGCATAATCAAACCACCTATTCTTTTGTTATCTGCATCAATTTCTATAGGTTTCATCAGTAAATATGTGGTATTGCTTGCCGTTAAAGGATTTAAACGACAGCAAAACAGCTCTTTTCTTTTTTGATTTTTCAGAAAATGTTGACAAAAAGTATTCGATCATCATTACGAAAGTGATGACTTAAGTTGAAGCTGATCAAGAGGATAGCCACTAGATTTACTAAACTTGAGAAAAACCTATTTGCCGCCGAGAAAGCCATCAACCATATTTTTTAATAAACATTTTGGCCTTGCCCACTAGCATGGTCTGAATGCCTATGTTTGATCCTATCATGAAATTCATTTGATATTCAGTTCCTCTGTGGCGGAGTCTCACTTGAATTTCCCAACACAGAGCAAGAAGGCAGACAAAAAAGATTTTTGGTTCGAATTTTGAACTAGAACCCTACAGAACATTGAAAGTACTATTGAGAGTATTCTTAGAATTATAAAAAAATTAAGCTAAGGTTTTACAAAATAGGGAATTAAAACTCCGAAACATATGTCATGAACCTAGATTTATTCCGTAAAGGGAAATATTGAGCCGATGCTTGTTCAAACAGCGTGGCCAAGCATCGGCCAAGTTTTAGTAAAACCCAAATGGAAAAACATGGAATAAACCAGCCAATCATTGCACTGGAAAGGAAATTTTGTAAAGTTTATTCCGCTTAAATAATTCATAATTATTACGTAAATAAGCGCTTTAGCTTAAACAGGAAGGTGTTTTTCAATGGTTTTTACCACAATGCCTGAGCGGAGGACATTTGCCACAGAAGAAAATTAAGCACCTGTCTACGTCGTTGCAAGGTGCAAATAAGACGGGGCCGACTTTCAGTAGAAAAAAAATAACAACTTTTGTTTGATGGTGGATTTATCATGTTTTCGGCCAAATCCCCGGCCTGGTATTACTTCTCCAGTAAACCTGATCATAATAGACGAATTATAATTGGTAGTCCCCAGATTTTAAGAAATTCTTTTTTCCCTCATTAGTTCCTTTCTATTAAACAATTATCATTGATGGCTTCTTATATCATCGCATTATTAGCTAGAGCCATCTAGGGACTGTCTCACCGTGGGGTTTTTTAATGTAACCATAAAGCATTAGGGCACCATCTCATAGATTGTAAATGGTTTCAATTTCCCCTTCAATTACTTGCAGCAATTTTATTGATAAAAAGACTCATACGTCATGATTTGATCTCAAACATTTTAACCCATGTGGCAGCAGTAAACATTTGATTACATTTTGAAAGCATATACCCGGGATCCTATAAACCGGGATTTATTCAAATTCCATTGGAATTTGATCTCCACATTTATCTTGATATCAAGAAGGGTCCTAGGTAGTGATCTAGGTTTCAAACTCTTTATCGTGCTTTTATTGTTGACAGTTTCCTTGATTAGCACAGCTTGCTGAAGCATGTCTGCAAGTTAACCTTTGGTATCGATCTACTGGATGCTGTGTTTTCTTGAACATTTGGTGTTACTCGTGAAATCTTGGTTCTATTGATTATTCACCCTATAATACGTGCTAAGAGCACTCATATGTCGGTATGGATTTAAAACTAAATATGTTTTTTTCTCTCATTTTTTTGTTATTCTACTATTACGTACTCTCTTCAAATTGAGACCCAAAAGAGCTTTTTCATCTTACAGCGGCTGACTTCAACATTCCATTCGACATTGACACTGTAAATAACTTGAATTATCATCATTTATACCCATAACGTATATATATGGATTATTGTACCTGTGCCAAAAACTTTTGTTCTTAGAGCTAAGCTGTAGCAAAATTTAAGAAGGTTCGGCAGTTATTAAAAGCGTGGGTTTTGACTGTAAAAAGTCCTAGGATACATAGATGCTTCAATAAGTTTCAACATCTACCAACATAAAAGCTTTTTATTTTTATGGACAACTAAAAGTCTTGGCATACCGTCTAACCTGTCTAATTCGGATCCTTAATCGCAGTTTAGGTTATGGCGGATTCATAGCTGCTTGTTATTATATTATTAAGCTATGAAACTTTCCCAAAAACGGAATTGTTTTTCTTTTCTTTTGGGATAGAAAAGCCAAGCCAAGCTTTTTTTCCCACAACGGTAGCACTCTTCCAACTCTAAGGTTTATGTTGCAAATTTCAGTCAGAGGAGGTCTGCGCAGGTATGTCTAATGACAATTTTCTTGTTTAGAGTCATTACTTCTCAACTTTCAGCTCGTTTAGCTTTTGCTAGCTAGAACAGCTGGATCACGAAACCTTACATGGTTAATATGACTCTACATAGCTCCCATGCTTTACTGTGTTTTAGTCCAACCCACAATGTGCCAGTTTTGTAAACACGGCTGGCTTATGTCACGGCTGATCACTCTTAATGATTTCCGAAACTCCCCGGTTCCAATTCAACTAAACAGGACATTTTGGTTGCTTTTTGAGGCTAAATAAAATAGAAATCTAGTTATGAAGATGAGTGACATCAGACTGGGGCAGTCCTTTTTTATTTTTATTTTTATTATCATTTTTATGAAATAAATATTCATGTTTCTGGAAGTGATTTATTGGCATTAAAGAATCAAAGAAATGAAAGGAATACTCTAGCAGGCGAACCTTGAAATGACTTGCCCCTCACTATTCTTGTTCTACTATGTTTCTAATCAAGGAATTGTTGCCTATAATGTCTTGATACTGTTATCTACAGTTTGTCAACCTATCGGCGGGTATATTAAAGGTGGATCTACATTGATACAATGAAGATCCTTTGCTAAATTGACTTAATTGCTAGGTAGGTTGAATTTCTTTGGCTAGAGATTAGTAAACACAATTATTTAAGCTATTTCATAAAAAAAATAAGAAAAAAAAAATAAGAAAAAAAGAAAACAAAATGAAATCCTCTTGAAATTTTATTATTCAAACACCAGGGTTGTGTCATTTGAGACACTTAGTCAGGCCACGCAATAATAGCAACTGAGAGTCTTGAATATGAATGCCAAGTTTGCGATTTCTTTTGATGCTCTAGAATGAGTCTGATTCTGGGTGGCAACATGAAAGTCTTAGTAAAGAATGATATTTATGGGAACAAGAGAGTCTTGTTAGATTCTTTTGTTGACAAAAACTATCATGCAACTCCTAGATGATGAGAAAGAGTCAGATAGTCTGTCTATATGATCCAGATCTTCTACATGTCTTCTTTCCGTATCCATAGTTCAATACGACAAAGCAGTCTACAATGCTTTTTTTTTTTTTTTTTTTGGTTAGCCATGAATATAATCATCAAATCTACCCACACATGCCCACACACAACATAAAGTTTGATTGCTAGTACTCTGTGTCTGGCCCCGTTGGTAGCCACGCTCCGTTGCTTCCGCAGGTTCAACGGTTTCTTCCTTAATAACATCACGCTTCCGTTATACTGTGCACTTTCCCCCTTTAATATCTTGTTTTTAACGTTTTTTATTCAATAAACAAAAAAAGTAATAAAAAAATATTAAAAAAAGAAACCGTTCTTGGCACCGGCTTTTGGTCCCGAAATCTCACAGGCCTATCGCCACTATTTTTAAAAGTTGCGGGGTTTTAGCTTGAAAATTTTTGTAACGCTGGCACGTGATGGGATTGGGCTCACGAGATTGTTGAGCTTAGATCCAGAGATGAGAGATTTAACCTGATTCAGAGCCTGACTACGGGAAAATCAAACGATCTTACAGTGTAAATTCTAAGATAGATATCAAGCCGCGAAGTGGTACAAGGAAATCACCAGGGAAGGTGTCGCGAGTCCAACTACCAACATGAAGATACCAGCCATTGCTAAAGCACTCAAGAACTAGCCCCGAGAAGTACTGAACCGGATAACACAATTAAGACCCGGCAATGGAGATATTGGTGAATACCTTCAGAAAATAAATGTTCCCAAAACAATCACGCCTGCAAATGCGGCGAGTTCAAGACTGTATAGCATATTGTCAAGCACTGTCAGAGAACAGCATGGAATAGAGATGTACTTTTAGGGGTGTCACCAGACCTATACTTAACCCAGCCATTAAACACACCAAAGAGACTCCAGGCAACGAAGGAGTACTTGTTATTAGGACAGACACATCCAAGAAGGGCAATAAATTCCTTGCACAACATAAGAAGCCGAGGCTCATAAACTCCAAGCCCAAGCATCACATATCATACGACCATGGCAACCTGTGCCTACAATGATTCCAGTCTTCAAGAATTTTGGGCGGTGTAACATAAGCTAGCACACGACCCATCGAGCTTCTACCATATGATAATAAAGAAGGCAAGCACTTATTGGGGTCTCTAATAAAGCCCCCAATGCTGAAAAAATAATAATTGAAGCCGGTAAAATACATTGAGATCTGACTAAAGCTTGAGTATTTGATTTGTATTTGTTTAAGACTAATGAAGGAGGGGAAAAATATTTAACCGGGTATCTTACTGTAACAGCAAGTTAACATCTTGGGGCTAGGAGACACAACTTGGCTAAAAGAAAAGGAAACTTTTAAAAAAGGAGACGTTTAGAAAAAGAGTAATCCTAGTTCCAAGACTCTAAACGACTAGTCTTAACCGTTACTCTAACGTTTCAGTAAGCTCCAAGTAAAGATCCGATTATCTTTAGCTTTATCTCTAGGGATGATTTCTGGTTGTCCTCAAAAATAGTGGCTTCAAAACACTTTTGTAGTTTGTTCTGGGATTTACGAGTCGTCAGGCTTGATTTTAATTTTGTGAAGGGGTACTGTTGTGCAGCGGAGCCTATAAGCGAGCGCTGCATGCTAGGTTGTTGTTCACATCAAGGAGATTCAAGGGTTTAAAGTAAGGTTTGAGGGCTCCAAAGTGAATGGTGTGTTAGCTTGCTTTGAATCTCGTTTTTCCAGAGAAGCCCACAGGAAAGAAGAGATTTTAATTACCTCTTGTTAAGCTTTACTTACTCCATGAGTTAAGAACAAGCAGTTGTTTCATTATTCTCTGAGGTCTGTCTTTAAAAAACATTTAGTCTTAACTCACTTCAGGAAGACTTTCTATGTGTTGTTACGTACCATTTACCATTCCACTTATTATATGATCTCACTACAGACAATCTGAAACACCACAGTCTGTCATGGGTCCATAGATTATGTCAAAGCTGTGCAAAGACAAGAACTACTCTTGCTTAAATAAGAGAGTATGGCTATTACACAATGTATTGCTTGTCGACAATGCGTGTAAAACATAGTAATAGAACTATAAATCAGGCCAAGAGCTATTGTCTCCACATAAACCAGTTTACCAGGCCTCCTCAACGAGGAGGCCTTGCGTTTCATGGGAAAATTCCAGTCTTCCCAAATTTCCACACCTACGGGTACAAGCGTGCTACAAATTCCCCCAGACCTAGGTAAGCCTGGTGTTTTGTCAGTAAATAACTAAATAGACACCTAAATAAATAAGATATTAGATAGATGCTACTATTGCCTCCACAATTAGGGCGAGTTGAAATGTTGATAGAAACAAAAGTATCCACACGTTCTAATTCAAAGGGTCTAGTTTAAGTCATACACGCTGTTGATAAAGATAGCTTAGTTTCTTTTGCTGCTGAGTTGGCAACTGCTTGGTAGTTGTCAATACCAACTTTTGGTCTTTGCAATTTCAATTTACAACAGCTTTTACACTAAAGTCGTGTTTTTAATTCCACTTGTAACCATTATTGTAGTCTAACTTAAGTAAATAATTCTATAGTCTATCATTTGAAACACAGATCATCGTTAATAGTAACAATAACACTTAACCTATACAAAATAAATAGTAATAAAAATTGAAAAATTGAAAAAAAATAAAAATAAAAAATAATAAAAAAAACAATAAAAACTCCAATGCACTTTTCCCTAGCTATTCCTTTTCTTTTTTTTTTTTCTTCCTTCACTATTTTTTTTCTTCTTCTTTTTTTCTAGTTAAATCGTTCTTGTTAAGCTTTTCATTTATTCTAACCTGTTTTTCCCTTGAGCCAGTTTAATGTTCACAAGTATTGTCAAAATCCTTGGGAATTTCTAAAAAAAATTGGCATTATTAACCTCGAATGGCACCAGCGGCTATAGCACCAATATTGGGCTCTTGACCAGATCCGCCGCCTTGGCGGAGATTATGAAAGCCAAGTTCCGAGTTTTTGAGAATATTCTTCTTCTCGGCATACCACTCTGCCCGGACGTCTTCAAATCCGGCGCGCCAGATTTTGTCGTGGAGCTCACGCAGACGCTGCTCCTCTTCGCGTCGGTCTTCTTCCTCAGCCATCCATTCCATATGCTTGATATCATCTGAAGACGGCTCGTAGATATGCCAGATAACATAATGCGGCAAGCCAATAACCGAGAAGCCCATGCGCCGGCACATTTTGCCAAATCCCTCGGTCTCAGCGTGCTTCTCAAACGAAAACGCAGGGAAGTGCGCGCCTTCTCGGAACACACTAGCCTTGGCCAAAATGGACACACCACCAATACCATCAAGCTCCATCTCGACTTTGGGGTCACCATAGGGGTCGCGCAGGTACGCCAAATGAGGTCTCCAAGTCGCATACTCCGGGTAACCCTCAACGATACAAGCATCTTCGTCAAGTTGGTCAGCAAGCTGCAAACCAGTTTCACTTTCCTGCCAGGAGTTCAGATCGTAAGGTTGTTCATTACCTAGCCAGTCAGGCAAGGGGCGCCAAACATTGGGCACAATAACGTCCTTGTTATGGCTCATAAGGTCTTCTAAAATAGTGGGAGGAACGGTTTGCACATCAGCGTCACGCCAGTAAACCCAGGAATGATCAGGCTTGAGAGCAACAGACAAGAGCCAGTTTCTAGCGCGAGCCATGAGCTTTCTACGAGGACCCTGGGCGGCAAAACCGTGACGATCTGAAAATCCCTGGCCAATGGCCTGGCCAAAGTCCTTCTCAAAAATCTCAATTGAGCCAAATCGCTTGCTGGTATCTGGATTCGCTTGTAGGTTCTCAAGGTATTGATGCAGAACATTCAAAGTGTCATCTTTGGAGTCTGACACCAAGAACGCAAGATCAATGAGGTTGTGAGGGTAAGTTAAATTCTCCATATGGCCAAAAAACATTTGCATATGGGGGACAGCGTCACGCAAGGGAACAAGGTATAAAATACGTTCACCGCGTTTGTCTCCGTGAGCAGTTGCCTCGTAGTCGGCAAGATCGTAATGAACAACTGATGGGATATTGGGGTCATCGCGCATAGGTAAGCGCGCGCTAAAAGAAGCTCCCGGTATCAGCGACCGCGCATTGGAGACGGGAAAGATTATAAAGTAAATAACAAGTAGCACGAGTGTGAATCCACCAAGGATTTTGGGGATATAAGACTTGAAATCGGATTTGTTTCCCGATCGAGCCTGGAATCTACTGGAAGGTCTAATCTAGTTAGCATTTTGGAGATAAATAAAGACAATAAAGAAATAAAGAAACAAAAAGCAAGCTGGTACCACAAGAATTGGTAAGACTAAAATAATGAGTTATTGCCAGCACAGCCAAAACTCTTTTTTTAGTAAAAAAGAGTCTTTTAAACAGCAAAGTAAAGAGCTAAAGACGTGATGCAAAGAAGAGATGAGATATAAAGTACTTACTTTCCTTTGGGCATGCCAAACCCGCTGCCATAAGCGTCAAACTCCGAGCTTTTGAATGGTAAACTCATTTCTGCAAGTTTGTGGGCGTGTAATTAGAATTTTCCGTGAATAAAGGGGTCGGTATTATTCCGGACAGATCAAGATCATGTAAAGATCAGAGATCGAGAATGTATCGCGGTAGATTGTGTTCTTGAGCGAACCAGGTTAAGAAAAGGAAACTTTTGAATATACTGGTTGAATGAGCTGCAAACCGTTGATAAAATGCAGGAGTAGTAGAAAAACTCAAGCTTTTGGTTTTAAATTTTAATAACCAATAGAGCGGGTTGCAGGATTGTCTATTGATGATGTATTTGACAACGAAGGGAGGTGGTGGAAAAAAGGAGACGCCGTATTGACAGCTGTTGGTTTAGATGAGTAGGAAAAAAAAAAATTAAAAAAATTAAAAAAATGAAACAGCCCTATGCCATTTTGGCTGAACCTTGGCCAGCCTTTGTTTTTGCCCTGCCATTTGCTTTATTTTTACAACTTGAGACTTAAGTTTTATCACGTGATTGTTTTACCCTGCCGAGAATTTTTCATTTCTCCCACCGGCAGCGTCAACAATACATGAACAAAAAAACCCCAGTGACATTGTTATTGCAAACCTTCGCAGTAAAGCACTGACGCACAACTTCCTGACAGAAAGAAATGATCTGTTCAAGTATGTATTCTTTGGTTGCTTTAGCGCGTTTAGCTCTATAATGACTGGTTTTCTCAAACTCGGTGTTAACATTTTTTTCAGTTTCTGGCGAACCTGCTAAGGAGCCTGTTATCTCTCCCAAGAGTGGTATGTATATCCTCCAAGATGGCCCTTGCCACGATAGTCCTTGCTGCTAACACGCCCCAGGCCATGTATTTGAGAAATCTCTTATTGAAACCTACATTAAAGAAAACGGTACCGACCCCATCAATAATGAAGAGCTTTCAGTTGAAGAGCTTGTTGCTGTAAACACGCACAATGACCCCGTTGTTCGGCCCCGACCCCCAACGCTGACGTCAATTCCGGCTCTCTTATCAACCTTCCAGAATGAATGGGACTCGCTGGCGCTTGAGACCTTCTCATTAAGACAAGAACTGCAAAAGACGCGCCAGGAGTTGTCTACAGCACTTTACCACCACGATGCGGCTATTCGCGTCGTTGCTAGACTCACTCGTGAGCGTGACGAGGCGAGAGACGCGCTTGCAAAGCTGGCAGCCAGTATCGGTTCTGCAAACACAATTGCCGAGTCTGGTAGCAGTAACGGAAATGGTGCGCAAGAAGCGGCATCACAGGAGGCCGTATCTGCTGGACTACCTGAAAACATTGTCGCTTTGATTAATGCCAAGCAGCAGGAGCTTACACCTACCAGAAAGAAGCGGAAGACCCCCGCGGGCTGGGCTACCGCTGAACAGCTCAAGGGATTTGCTCTGCAATCCACTTCTAAGCAGCTATTCACAACTGTCTCCAAGTTTGCCTTGGATCCCAACACCAAGAAGCTCATCCTGACGGGTGGCGGCAAGTCACAGGCTGGCGTCTACTCTGTCGAGAGCCAGTCCCTGATTGCGTCGTTTGGAGCATCGGCCATTGTCAGTGCTGTTGCGTGGACTACGGAAAACCTGCTTGTTGTGGGTACCAAGACCGGACATATCGATGTGTTCCGATTTGAAGACTCTGAAGTCACTGCGCACGGCGACAACAATAGCATCGACCTGTCTGAGTATGGCAGAGTTGTTGATATCCAGCCGCATCCAGTTTCAAGCTTGGTGACGGTGATCTCAACTACTGCTGCGCCTAAGCTACAGGAGTCCACGTCGACACTTAGCGTTCTGGATCTCTCCAGCAACACTGTTGTTGCCTCTTTCCAAGGTGCGGATGCCACTGTTTCATACACCAGCTTAGCCGTCCACCCTGATGGCATTTTGGTCGCGGTTGGAACGTCTAACGGCACCATTGAGGTTCGGTCGCTGAATTCTGGCGGCGATATTGCGGCTACTCTTGACGTTGGTGCCAGTAATGAGGGTGCAGCTGTTGGCGCGGTTACAGCGCTTTCCTTCTCCGAGAACGGCTACTGGCTTGCCTCCGCGGTAGCAGGGCTGCCGGCCAGTGCGGAGTTGTGGGATCTGCGTAAATTGACGCAAACAGCATTAATTGCTCTGCCAACGGCTGAAAGTGTTGAGGGCTCTGTTGTTCACGCGCTTGCGTTTGATTATAGCGGCCAATTCCTGGCAGCGACAACGGCTGCCGGGGTTATTGATGTTGTTGGCTACACTAAGGCGACCAAGTCTTGGACGCCGGAATCGCTCTTTGCGGCAACGGACCTGGCAAAGCCTGCGGCATACTCTGTTGCTTGGGGCGCAGGTGCTGGTAGCTTGTACGTGGTATCTGCAAAGGGTGCAGTGCAGCGATACGGCCTTGCCGAGGATGTTGACATGGCCGAGTAGGTAATAGTTAGATTTTGTATGTACAAGTCATTGTAATAATTTATTATTGTTGATAACCCAAAAAGGATATCTCTGGAATAAAGAAATGTGTCTTTACGGGGTCTGAGATGCATCATTATACATATTCGGTACTATATTAGGTATGTTTCAGCGACAGGGTTGGCGAATTATGCTTGTTTTTTTGAAAGATTTGTGATGACATATATGGGTCTCCAACTTAGCATCCCCAAAGACAATTTATTTGCCTCACTCATTATATTTTAAACTTTAAAATATGAGACCTGTGATATAAAAAACAAAAAAATCATTTTAAGTCACAAGCTGGCAAGTTAACTTTAATAGAACCCAACAACACTTGTATTAAGATTTATCGGCATTGATATCCGCACGAATTGTTACGTGATGAATTAACACTTAGTAATTAGTTTCTAAGTCTTTTCTTTTTGAACTTTTCGAGAGGGGGCGGACTTTACATTTTTTTCATGACCTGTCACAAAATAAATAATACTTAATTGTTATTACTTCGACACATGTTACTCAAGTTACACAAGTTACTATAGAAATAGCAACTTTACGGTACATTATTACACAACAAAAAAGAAATTAAACTGCGAATTTAAAGTACTCAAAATTTTTTTTATCTAAAGACGGTAGCTTTACCTTGTAAGGTGGAATTTTGCAATGCAAAATTTTGCAATGTAAAGTTTCGAGTTTTATCAAAATCCATTACCAAAAAAAAATTAGAAAGTAGAAATTACATCGACACTTTCGAGCTCATACAGTATTTGTCCTAGCATTTATTTGCGCCACTCGGACTGCAGCAGTTCTGAGAACGTTGCCCGTGTTATTGAGCAACACGTCTTTGAGAGCTGGAGAAGGGCCCAAAACTCGAGCAAATTACCAAGATTAATGGGGACCTGGGGGTTTTTCCATGTACTCAGGATATTAGGCGCCCAAGGTTGAAATGGGGTTTACGTGAGGGGTCACAAATAGTGTTCTTGCCATCCAATGCAACTTTGCAATAAGAAAACCCAAAAAGAAAACCCTGACTTAAACAACGGACAAGATTAAAAAATAAAGCGGAATAAGCATCCGACTCATGCTCAGATCTTTTTTTTTTTTTTTTAAAAATTAGGGTAGCTACAGGATTGCTTTAAGAGATATAGCTGGCAAAGTAAGAAATAACCCGACTCAACCACGCTTCTAACTTGATATATAGTCGCAGTGGATTACAAATCAGAACCAAACAACAAGAGGCTATGAAAAGAAATGATTAAATTTGAAACTTTTACCTCGATAGGGAGTCGCCAAAAAGCTGTAACAGGTGGCTAGGATTTCAGCAGTTACTCATAGTATGGAATGACTCAACAGTTTTAATTAGACTGTAGGATCACTGTCTGAGGCTTACAAGCTGAGAATCTGAAGGCTGTGTGTATTTTTGTTTTGATAGTGATTTAGATAGGTATAGGGATGAAACTATTCAAAAAAAAAAACAAAAAAGAGGCGGTTATCGGTTGGAGCTCGCCGGTTTCGCTCATTAAGAGAGCTTTATCACGCAGCGCTCTGCAAGTCTTGAGCGGAAAAAAGAAAACCTCCTCGACTTTTGTTACCAAGATAAAAAATAAAAAACTCTGGTTGGTAGACGTAGAATGAAATACTATCTGCATTTGCTTTCAGGTTTATTTTATTCATCATTACTATTATTACTACTATTAGTATTATTATCATTATTATTTGGTTAATTGGCCTTAGTTTGGCGAGTGAACAAATCAGAGACGGCGATAACACCTGATGGCATACCAAAATAGGATCAATGAATTCCACAAAATACAACCCAAACGGATGAGCTGGCGTAACCAGCCAGTCATCTCCCTTTAGTAGGGAACCTACAGGCCTGTTTGGATGCTATCTAGTATCGATAAGATGAGCAGGCCTTTTATATTTGATTCATAATCTGTCGGCGGCATTCTTTGGTGACAAATGGAGCGTGAGGTTAGAGTCACTATCGTCCCTGAGCTCTGACTCAATGGCAGAGCCAAAAAAACAAACAAAAGAACGGCTTTCTCGGGTGTGTGGGGATAAGCAAGGGCGCTGAAGGAACCTGGCTGAGCGACCGCAAAGTACGGTGCTCACATAGTAAATGCAGCCGGGGACAGGCTAACGAAGGCTGGGAAATTTCTAAAATTGCGTGGGGACGGTGGGTGGAAATGCCGGTGTTAGCCGGAGAACCCAAAATTAAAAAAGCAAAAAACGAGACCAAACTCAAATAGGTAAAAGGGCGCGCTCATCTCAAACGGCTGGTCGTCGAGGACGCTGAAGCGAAGCGTAGGAAGAACCGCCAGCAGGCCAAAGGTTATGGCGTTTGATTGCACGTAAACTAGGGCTTTTGCTGTTGGAAGTTTGACAGAGAGAGTTTCCAGAGTTCTTTAATGATAACCCTGAGCATATATTTATCAGTTTTAAGAGTTTGTAAAGCCCCAGTATACAACTGTAACAGCCAAGGTTATCTTGGTCTTTATGACTCCAGAGCCCCCACGCTTTAACCGTTATGATTTATCACTCACACCCCGAAAAAAAAAACATAAACTTAGAATGAGTGAAAAAAAAAAAGAAAAAAAAAAGAAAAATTTCACTGGACAAGAAAAATACCCAAGAAGCGCCACAAGGACTTACTGGCCTTGGTTTTTCTTTTT
>Ga0160505_100311_pt1 | contig 31457 bp, 15 predicted proteins | sample DIDeMG_FD_108225 | JGI IMG/M metagenome (GOLD analysis project Ga0160505, IMG submission 108225) | Enriched chicken feces microbial communities from UW Madison campus, WI, USA - DID2874_E49_Stillage MG | ecosystem: Host-associated > Birds > Digestive system > Large intestine > Fecal ... | reverse complement strand
AATTAAATATTTTTTTTTTTTTTTTTTTTTTTTTTTTTTTTTTTTTTTTTTTTTTTTTTTTTTGGCAGTGCGCTTGCTGTTCTTAAGTCTGGGGTTTGGCTGATGACCGGATAAAAATCGACCATTCAGGCGCTCCGGATTTGCTTAAAGAGGTTGCGGCCCATGGATAAATAACCAAAAGGCAAGTTTGCGGAAAAAACCCAATGTTTATCATCATAAACGATTTTGGTTTAGAACGTTTCTGACTTTGGGGAAGAGCTGAATTTGTTGCTATTGCCCTCGTGTCACCTAGCAGGACTTGCAGTGGCTTTTGGAAGACCTTGATAGTCGACTGCTTGATAGATAGATAGATAGAAAATCTGATTACAGCTGCATGATATGGATTTTGATTTGATTTTTTGGTTTTTTCTCTGTCTCAATATTTATCAATGTCTGGACGAATGGGGGTTTACCCTCCTCTCGTTCTGATTATTCTAGTCGTTTTAAAGACCACTGAGACTACCCATCCTGGCTGCTATTGTCATGCCTGTAGTTTTTTGAATCCCAGATATCAAACTAGAAAAGTCCTGAGCTGGAGTTAAACCAAATGAGTTTGTGGAATACTGTTTAAAGCAGGGCTGCCTTGATGGTCTCTGACTTTTCAAGATACAGAAAAAAAACAAAGAATTCATTCCATTAGGGCATTGCTTTTCTCGGCATGCTATATTCTTTTTGTCTCCAGCTGTCCTTAGCTGGTCAGAAGCCTCGAACCATGTGAGCAATGAGAGCTGGTAGTTACTTTATATATTAATGTTTGAGTAAAACTTAATATTTTGATATCCTGGGGTCAAGACAATGCCATCTTCTTTCTCCAGATGACGGTCTACTGAGTATCTCCTAATGGCTTATAAATCAGCCCCAGGAATAGCCTTTAATATCCTCTGTCATGTCTTGCGAGAAAGATTCTCAGGAGGATAATAACATCAACAGAAACAGCAATAGCAGCGAGAGCCAACTCGTCAACCCCTCTTCCCATTACCCGTTGATTAAACGGTTTAAGCGTCATTGCCTCTACGGCTAGTTTCAAATGGCTGCAATAGATTTACTTTTGTGATAAATTCAAAGCCTGTAAGCTGAATGTAAAAAAAAAAAGACGCACACCTCTAGCACTTGATTAATTGACTTGAGCTTGTCTTGCTAAGGTGAATACTATTGCCTATTTTTGTCACGATAAGCGTCTTCTGTGGGCAATAAGCTGTTTACAAAAGCCGCCCTTCTAGTGCCATTTTGAGACCTTTATTGACGACCAGCGCTTTCGGGATTTACAGTTCCATTCGTGCTTTTCTTCATTTTCATTTCTATTTCATTTTCATTTCATTTTATTCATTTTTTTTTTTCGTTGTTTTTTTCCGTCGTTTTTTTTTTTGCTTTTGGGCCTTTGACAGTTCCCGGTCATCCGTGGAAGTCCAAACGAGGCTAAAAACCATGGTTTTGGTTACGTCAGCGGCCTAAACAAAACTACGTAATAAGTGTATAATACCCGCTGGACTGATGACAAATTATGAACCTTATCCTTGCCGTTGCCGCCAAAGGGTTGATTTTTTCGTTGCCAAAAAACCCTTTTTTGAGACTTTAATATGAGGATTAACACATGTATATGTTTGATACTGTTTAAAATTATTACTAGTTGTTATCATGCTTATTTCCAACTTCGACGAAATGGAAAAATCCTCTGGTCCGAATTCCTTGGGCCCGATCAGTAGATAACCTACCCCAGATTTAATTATTATTTTGTTTGATTTTTTTATATATAAAAATTGCAATTTCCACCATCTTTTTTTCTTTTTTTTTTCTTGTTCTTTCTAAATATTTCATTCTTTATTCAATTCTCTCACTAGATCTACTCTCATACGCATTCACCATGACTGGAATCACCTTTGCCCAGCAGGACCAGCTCCAGAAGCTGCCTATCCCACCTCTTGAAGACACCATCAAGAATTACCTTGAGGTTCTTAAGCCCCTCCAAACCCCTAGAGAACACCAAAACACAGAAGAAGCCGCCAAGATCTTTCTTGAAACTTCGGGCCCTCTTTTGCAAGAGGAGCTAAAAAAGTACGCTTCCACCAGATCAAGTTTCATTGAGCAATTCTGGTACGACTCATACCTCAACTACGACTCACCCGTGGTTCTCAACTTAAATCCCTTTTTCCTGCTTGAGGATGACTCGACGCCTTACCATACCAACCAAGTTCAGCGTGCTGCCACTCTTACTACCTCGTCGCTCCGCTTTATCCGAGCGCTGAGACGCGAAGAGCTGCCTCCTGATGCTATCCGCGGCAAAAACCTCTGTATGTACCAGTACTCGCGTCTTTTTGGTAGCTCCCGTATCCCCACCAGCTCTGGCTGTGTCATGCAATCAGACACCACCTCTAGACATATTGTTGTTGCCTGCCACTCCCAATTTTATTGGTTCGATGTGCTCGACGATAACAACGATCTTATTATGACTGAGCCCGATATGGCCGTCAACTTCCAGTCTATCATTGATGATGCCCGCCAGACTCCTATCACTGAGGCCGCCAAGGGTGCCGTTGGCGTCATGACCACCGAAAACAGACGTATCTGGGCTAGCATTCGTGACAACATGACTCGGGACGAAGACACTACTAACAATGATTGCATCAAGATCATCGACTCAGCTTTGTTTGTTGTCTGTCTTGATCACGCTGCCCCCGAAAGTCTCTCTGATCTCGCCCGCAACATGCTGTGTGGTCTCTCTGTCATTGAGAAGGGTGTCCAGGTTGGTACCTGTACTAACCGTTGGTACGACAAGCTTCAGATCATTGTCACTGAAAATGCTAAGGCTGGTATCAACTTTGAGCACACTGGTGTTGATGGTCACACTGTCCTGAGATATGTGTCAGATATCTACACCGACACGATTCTGCGGTTCGCTAAAAGTATCAATGGCCAGTCCCCCTCTCTATGGGCATCTACCTCTCCTGATCCCTCCAAGCGTGACCCCAACTCGTTTGGTGATGTCACCACTACGCCCCACAAGCTCGAGTGGTCAATGGTACCCGAGCTCACTCTGCCCTTGAGATTCGCTGAAACTGGTTTGGCTGACCTCATTGAGCAGAATGACTTCCAGGCCCTTGAGTTCCAACACTACGGTATGAAGGAGATTAAGAACATGGGCTTTTCCCCCGACGCCTTTGTTCAGATGGCGTTCCAGGCTGCCTACTATGCTCTTTACGGTAAGGTCGAGTGCACATATGAGCCTGCTATGACCAAGCGCTTCCTGCACGGTCGTACAGAAGCCATTCGCACGGTGTCTGATGCATCGGCTGCCTTTGTGCGCAAGTTCTGTGAGGACGCACCCGCAGCCCAAAAGATTGAATTTCTGCGCAAGGCGTGTGATAAGCACTCCATGACGACCCGCAACTGTTCTGCTGGTCTTGGCCAAGATCGTCATCTCTACGGTTTGTTTTGCATTTGGAAGCGTTACCTTGATGAGGAAGACAATGAGAACACGAGCCAGACCTCATCCAACAGTGACACCATTGGCAATGGCCAGGCCAGTAGCTCCAAGCTCTTTACCAAGGATATTCCCTCAATCTTTGCTGACCCTGGTTGGGACAAGCTCAACAATACTATCATGTCTACCAGTAACTGTGGTAACCCTGCGTTGAAGCTGTTTGGTTTTGGCCCCACATCGCCCGAGGGTTACGGTCTTGGATACATTATTAAGGAAGATACAATCACCATCTGTGCCTCATCCAAGCATAGGCAGACTAAGAGATTGCTTGACACGCTCCATTCTTACTTTATGGAGATCCGCTCGCTGTGGCGCCAGTCTACGGTTAAAAAGGCGGCACCTGTGTATGGTACACGCGCAAGATCACACGAGCGCCTGCCCAAGCTGGCGGCCCCAGCACCGGTTCACCAGCACCCCGTCATCGGCCGCACCGTGGGTGCCTCGCACACGCCGCGCACGCTGGCACACACTGCCGACGAGGAGATCAGTTATCTTTTGGGTGGCTATGGCTACTTTGATATCAGCGATTACCAAGAAGTCCGCACCCGCGCTGCCTCGCCAGAGCCGCCCTTTAACGTCAATGCTAGCCGCCGTGAGATTGGTCGTAAACTTAGACTTGCTGAGTACTAGCTGCAATATTTTTTGGCACCCCATGCTGTTTATTATTATTATTATTATTATTATTGTTTTTGGTCCTTTTTTACGTATTCCATGTATTTAGTTGAAAATATTTTTGTTTTATGAAAAAAAAATTTAATGTGCTCTTTGTTCTTACTCTGTTTTTGGTTCCAAGAGAACTATTCGCAGTACAATGGTATAGATCACCCATAAAGAAAACAACATGCATATATACAGAAAACAGCCATGACCCCATAGTGGTCTCAATGATGATGCGGAGACAGCCAGTGCGGCTGGCACAAAAGGAAGTTTAAACGAGAGCTCAGTTGATCCAAAGAAACAAAAAACGCAGCCCCTTCTCCTCACAATGAAAGAAGGTTTTGTGCACTGGTTTTATTTTCCTTTTGTTTTTAATTTCAATGGTTGGTTTGATCCAGGTGGCGTCTTAATGGTATCAATACTGTTTCAACGTCTTACTGTCCAATTTAATTGTAGTCACAAAAATAAAGCAATCAAACAAAAGCAACAGTTGGACGTGTCAAAAACACATCCACACCCAAGTTTTTATACTAGAACACGTTCCTATTTCTTCTTATTCTTCTTCTGCTTCTTCTGCTTCTTCTTCAAGCGCAGCTCGTATTTCCTTTATTTAGTTTGTTCTGTGGTGCTTTGTTAGTGAATGTTTTCTTAAACTGCAAACACCCCACTAACCTTTTCATGCAAACATTAATTTGCCTTTGCTAAAGATGTTTGGATCTATATTTATATAGTTTGTATACAGTACATTATATATATAAAGGCACATCCTCACCATGCTCTCATTTTTTATTTTCTTTAATCAACTTTCATCAGACCCCTTTGCTTTGTAAAATCGTAGCTTTTGCATGGCTTTTACTTCTAACCTATACGTCTGATCTCTATAAATACGCTTGTTTATGTCAACTCTTTCTGTTCCAAAGTTTTCCTACCGGCCGCCGAAGCAGCAACCGCGCAACTCTAGCAACTTTGTTACCACCAACGCCTCCAACACAAGCGACAGTCGCTCTAGTAGTCCCTATGATAACAACAACAGTCTATTGATGAAGTCTACGCTGGCGGGTGTCTTTGGCTCGCAGGCATCGCTCTCCGATCTTGCTGGCGACACGGATCCTTACCACTACACGTACAAGGCGCACACCCCACCAACGTCGGCGTCGCGCCGCCGCCGCACAATTGACAATGATAAGGATTTTCTTAATGATATTAATCGCTCGCTCACAACACCTCGCATTGTTGTCGCTGCGGCTGCGCACGATACCCCGACCTCGTCGCAAGCATTACCAGCGCCGGAAATGGCAGCGGTAGCAGCAGCCATTGGCGGATCTGCTTCAGCAACAATACCCGGTCGTCATCGGCCGCAGCAGCTCATCGACGCGTGGCCGCAGCTTCAGCTTTTTGGATTTGGCGTTGTTTATGGTGAGCTTGCCAACCGGTTTTTTGCCCAGAGCTGCTATCCTAGTACTAGTGCAGCCGCTTCTCCACAACAGCCACAAATGCTAGCGTGGTGGGCTTGGGGCATTGTTTGCCTTATTGTAGGCACCCTTATGCCCTACCTTGATCGCATCCGGCCCGCATGGCTTGAGCAGGGCTTTTTTCTGCCCAGCAAGACGTTTTTTTACTCCTCCTTTGCGCATACCAACACCACCGGCAGTATTACTAGTAGTAGTGGCTGGAATAGTGCCATTCGCACTTTTGCTGCTTTTCTGGGGCTGGGCCTCGGCGTTCGTAAGGTGCCGGTAAGTTCGTTGGCGCAGGTTGCCTGGCTCTGGGCACTGGTGTCGCCAGTGTTGTGGTTCTTGCTCGACGGCACCTGGACGGGCCTTGTTGCCGGGATTGTTGCTGCTGCTGGCGGCGTTATCACAAGCATGAAGACCATTTCGTCCGCTACTGATTCTGCGGATAGCAATGGTGCTGTACTGCCTATTGCCCTTTGTCTCTACTTTTGTTGCGCTTTGTGCTTTGGCAATATTGGTCGCCGATTGATGAAATGAGCCTCTCATGATCAAGGACTTGTGACATTTCCATTTATAAATTATATTTATTTGCTATTTTTTGTTAAGCTAGTGTGGATTTTTTTCTTTCTTTTTGTTTTGTTTTGTATATTGCAAACATATTTTGTCTCGTTATTTATTTCTTCTTGATCTATACTACTGGGTATACTCCTCTACAAGTACAAACTGGCACAAAAGACAATATCTCTTTTAATCTTTTCTTGCGCCGCCTCCATCTTGTCGTACAAGGTTGAGTCGCCAATGATGCGTGCTGCAGCCATGACCTGGCGACACACTTCATCCATACGACTGATGACACGTACAATCGTGCCCTCAGCCACGTCTGTTAGCTCCATAATCTCGCTAAAATTCATGCCACGACCCCATTCATAAATCACCTCCATGAGACCAAATCGATTCTTTTCTAGGAATTCGACTTCTTCTTGAGTCACAAGTACCTTATGTTTTTCAAAAACGTCAAGGACCTTAGTAACAACCTCAACAATCTTAGCCTTGCCCACGTCAAGCTGTGGCGTGATCGTAGTTGGCTCGACCTTGGTGTTGCCTGGGAAAAGGAAGACCGAGAGTAGCGCCACAATTTCTTCGGGCTCATACGAGGCCAAAAAGTTGTCAAGCACAAGTTCCGTAATAATGAGTTCAAAGCCAGTATTGATCTCACATGCCACACGACCCTTGAGTTGGACGTTTTGTTCCTCGTCAATGTAGTTGAGCTCCTTGAGCACCTCGATTCTCTGTTCATAGTCAGGCAGAAGATCCATGTTCTCGCTCGACATGAGCTGCTGCAGATTCTCAATTTGCTGCTTGATGGTGAAAACCTTGTAGTCAAGCAAGAAACTGTCCACGAATGTTGGGCATTGTATACACTTGGCATGTTTAATCTCCAACATCAAGCGGTCACGCTCATGGATTTTGCTCAGAATTGCTGGCGATCTAATGCCTCTGATAAAAAGCTCCTTAAGCTCACTCTGATGATTAAGAACACCCTTCAAGTAATTGACACTCTTTTTAACTTCCTCAGGGTGTCCTCTAATAAGCGAAGGGATATCCATATTCAGTCTCACGGTGCTGATAACCTCAACGGAGCTTACTGGGACAATAGAAACACCAAATGGCAAATTAATAGAAAAATAGTTGGAAAGGTGCTTTTTTCCAAATCCTTCAATTCCAGTGTAAAAGGGGATATCACCCTTCTTATCGGGCTTTGCGGTGAGCTTGGTAAAAGTCAAAAGATTAAGACGCTTGCGGTCATCAAACTTGGTCACAATTCCCATAGCGCGTGTATTCCTCTCGTCCTTGAAAACAACAACCCGACCAGGCGTAAACATGGACCGGCCAATTGTGGTTCGGCTGATATCATCCATGATGCTGGAGTGGAGTTCACGCTCTCTCACAATTAATGGCAATACCTTATCCATGTCAACATCACAAATCATACAAGGGGGTCTCTTCAGCTGACTCAGGGCTTGTTCGTTCAATTTGACTGTCTTTTGATGTTCAGGAAGCATAACTTGGTTAGCGTTCTCCGAAAAGGAGCGCTTGATCATCTCTTCGACTCGCAGCGCCTCAATTCTCAACAAATTTAAAATCATATTGTACGTCAGCCGGAACTGACTGTGGAGTTTGGTAGGATTACCTAGAATTAGTTCTCTAAGAGAGCTAGCTGTAGGGAAGGGTTCAGATGTCATGATCATAACAGTACCAGTAGGGTCTAAACCACGTCTACCTGCACGGCCAGCCATCTGAGTATACTCACCAGGAAGAAGTGTTCTGAGAGAATGGCCATCGTGCTTCCGGATACTACCAAAAATGACTGTCCTTGTAGGCAAGTTAAGTCCCATTGCAAATGTCTCTGTGGCAAACAAAACCTTAACCAAGGATTTAGCAAATAGAATCTCAATAGTCTCCTTAACAATTGGAAGTAGGCCACCGTGATGAATACCAATACCACGACCAAGCAGCTCGCGAATCATTTGAATCTGAGGAAGATTCCGATCTTCCTTCTTCAATCTAGAAACTGCTTTATCGATGAACATGTGAATTTCCGACTTTTCCTTTGCAGTGGAGTAGTCGATACTGGATAAACTCACAGCATATTGGGTACAAAGCTTCTGAGAGAAAACAAAGATAACAGCAGGCAACAAATTTTTAGCTTTCAAGTGACTGCAAAGTTTCAAGAATGCACGCTTTCCAAAAGTATTGTTATTGGACTGGCGGCCATTGTATGATGGGACGTATGATTGTGTATTGCCTCCACCACGGTTAGCTCCCCGGCCACCACGGCCACGAGCACCACCACGGCCACGTCCAGCATCAGAGCCGCCGCGACCACCGCCACGGCCATTGGAGGCTACATTAGGCTTTGGAGCAACAGCATTACTAGCCTGAGCGTAGCCAGGCTCCAAAAACTTTTTGTGCTCATCGACAATTTTGTACGGAGCATCAGCTGCCCACAAGTAGTGTTCCAAAGGAACGGGTCTCTTGGGCGTAGAAATAACGTAGATGTCCCTCTGCTTGGTTCTGCCAACCCAGTTGGCAAATTCATAGGTGTTGGGGACAGTGGCAGAAAGTAGAATAAGCTTAACGTGCTCAGGCAACATGATGATGGCTTCTTCCCAAACAACACCACGATCCTGGTTATTAACATAATGAACCTCATCGAAAATGACAAATTCAACATCACGAATAACGTCGGCACCCCTGTAAAGCATACTTCTCAGAATTTCTGTTGTCATGATCAGACAGTTAGCTTCGGAGTTGATCTGAACATCACCTGTAAGAATGCCAACATCATCAAATACCTCCTTAAAGTCTCTAAACTTTTGGTTACTCAGAGCCTTGATGGGTGAAGTGTAAATAGCTTTGGTCATGTTGCGAGTAGCCATAGCAATAGCATACTCAGCAACTACTGTTTTACCAGCAGATGTGTGAGCAGCTACAAAAACCGAGTCACCTTGCTCCAAATGATACACAGCTTCCTTTTGGAAAGTATCCAGCTCGAAGGGAAACACTTTGGCAGGCTTGGGAACAAGTTCACTAAAGTTCGGAATGGCCTTGTTGACATCAACGACATGGGCCCACTCCTTAGCCTTGGGAAGGGCCTCAGCGTCGGAAGCTTGAACCCTTCCAAAAGTCATTTCGTCTGGCAAAAGGTTATCAAGCTCCTTTGAACTGTATTTGCTATTTTCGTCACTTTGGGAAAATGCGAAATTTTGAATCTGGTTGGTGAGCTCTTGGCTTTGATCGTCTTCAGAGTCACTAAGCTCCTCATCCTCGTCGTAGATGAGCTCATTAACCTCCTTAGCAGTTTCCTCTTCAATAAAGCCACGAGGAAACCCTGGAGGGACATCGTACAAACCATTGTCGTCTCGATGTAATGCTTGCTTGTTAACTGGTGTTTCCGGAAGCTCGACGCCGCCGGGCGTGAAGGGCATAAATCCTGCCCGGCCTTGAATGAAATCTAGTTTTGACGAAGTCTTTCGATTAATTGACAAAGAATTTTTTGCTGTTTTCGACAGTGCGTCAGAGGTGATAGAGTATTCTTCGTAAGCAACAACTCTGCCCTCAAGGCCGGCTCTTTTAAACCGCACGCCAGTGTTAGATCGCGTATCTGGAAGAGTAAAAAGCTCAGTGGCCTGACTCAATGGATCAACAGGAGGTAATCTAGTAATAAAAAAGAGTTAGATATCAGAAAATTTTTAGCAATAACGACAGATCACGTACTCTTGCAGGTTGTTCAGCCATTGATTGGAAAAGTGTGTAGAGGGAGTGAGAAAGATAGACTGAATGTATTCATCGCTAGTTTCGTCGACCTTAGTGTTAAAAGTTTCGAAATCAACTGCTGGGTCATTGGAACTAATATTGACTCGGATAGAGTCGATGATATCGGCGATTGACATAGTTGCTAACGAGTTGGAAATGGCCGAAATAATGATGGAAGTGACAGTAAAAGTTGACTGTTGAGACAATGCTGAATCAAGAGTTCATGAAAAAAAGATGGGTTAGGGCCTTTTCAGGTGTATATAAGTTCCGTTCGAGGTTTGATTTCAAACCTCGAGATCTTTTTACAGCTGAGCTATCAAAGGATAGCTCTAGATAAAGCTGTTTGTATTGTGAGATACATCTATTAGCTTTCAAAAAGAATTATATTAGTTTACAAAAAATTTACATACTAAAACTTTCGAGGAGATATAGAATAACATTATGGGAAAGTTATTTTACATACGTATGGTTGAGTATTTTTTTTTTTATGATTAAGCAATTTGAAATCGAAAGACAAACACGAAAACCAACCAGTAAAATAGTAAATATAAAATATTTGGCTTGTTGAAAGACTATCTTACAACAAAACTTTTAGATATCCCCAAGAAGTAATGAGGAAATTTGTCAATTTCAAGACTGAAGTTCACATTTACTTATATTAATTGATTTTCAAGCTGGAAAGCTACATTCATCTCCATATTCTCTTTAAAATAAGGGCCTTAATCCAACTATCAAGTTTTCAAAAATTTTTTAATTTCTTTTTTAATGATTCTCTTAATCATAGCGCTTTGTTGAGATTTAATGCCTACCAAGATTTGTCATCGATTTACCAGCTGTTGTATCTCAATATTTTCTCACTACGTAGCCTTACACAAGAGGGGTTTGGCGCTGAGGAATGCTGAAATTCCTAATAAAAATTGATCGAACGTCTGAACTCATAACGCGCGCTGATACCGCTACCTTGATAGTCTCATAGAGACAAACGCCTTGAAATCTCATGTTTTCTTTGTATGTCATTTCGTTATATAATTTATTTGTAACTATTTGATATAAGGACAATAAACTGATCTTCTATCTAATAAAAATTGACTGTCTTGGCTTGAAACTCTTGTTGACATATCTGAGTTTGAATTAAGTTTTTTATATACTTATGAACTTTGCTGGTTTTCTTTTGTTACGTAGGTTTTAGATATTGAGTCAATAACCAGATTTTGTATCTAGTATAACGTATATTGTGATTATTAAAAAAATAAAACCGCAGTTCTTGGATTTGAATCAGTCTTAACTGAAATTTTGTTTGCAGTTCCTCTTTGTCTATGGCTTAATTCTTCATTGCAGAAAACTCGTGGATTTCCTGAGTAGGATGAGCTTCAGGCTTGGGCTTCAGGCTTGAGCTTCAGCCGTACTAATTCTTACAGTGAAATCATTGGTTTAACCAAACCAACTATCTGCACTACTAGATAAACTTGATGTCTATAATATTAAAACCTGCGTAGGGTTCGGCAGAATGAGCCGGAATCAACTCCACTGCCTTTGCATTTTGAAGTAATTGAATGGTTGTCCCTTTCAATGCACTTCAGATTTAACTCATCCACTTGAAGTTGACTCACTAGGCTGTCTGTTTAAAAGGTCTATAATGTCATCAAAGAGTTCCAGGCTTTCTGAATTTCAGTTTCTGAAATTAAATATACAGATGTACTACCAGTCTCCCCAGATCCTGATGAGCATTGTGTCAGTACAGATGAATGGTATACCATCAGTACGTCCCAATAAACAAATAAAGGTGGTGACCAACCAGGGCTAGGGCGAGTACATTTGCCACTGTACGTTTTCCAAATAAAGACCCTCATACGTAATGTCTCCATACCAAGAATACATGTGTCAGTATAGAAAAAATAATTACGTTTTTTTACAATACGTTGAAATTATTATATTTTATTTCTTTTATCATTTTCTCTTTCTTCTTGCACTTCTTTTGTTTTTACCAACCTTCAACTCACTCTAAACCAATTCAATTCTCATCAACTTGCGTAGTCTGATAGTCAACAATGGGTTTAGCTAGCAAAATTCAAGCCGCTCAGGGGTCCGCCCCACCTCCTCAACCGGCAGTCCAGTACGCCCAACCTCCGGTCAACCAGCAGCAACAGTACGGAAGAACTCAGCCTGGCCAGCCTGCACAGCCGGCTCAACCGGCTCAACCCCCACTGGCTCAGCAACAGTACGGCCAACCTCCCAATCAGCAACAGTATGGTCAGCAGCAGTACCCCCAACAGCAATACGGTCAACAAACAAACCCATTCAGCCAGCCTGGCCAACAGCAATATGGTCAGCAGCCTGGCCAACAGCCAGGTCAACAGCAATACGGTAGACCTCCTAGCCAGCAGCAATACAATCAACCGCCCGGCCAACAGCAGTACCCCCAATCTCCGGCCCAGCAACAATATGGCCAACGTCAGACCCAGCAGCAGTATGGCCAGCAAACAAACCCATTCAACCAGCCTGGCCAGCAGCAAGGTCAATATAGCCAGCCTCAGTATGGTCAGACCCAACAACGTCCTAGCTCAGGTGTATATGGCCAACCTCCTCAACAAGGCCAGCCTCCTCAACAAGGCCAACCAGGTTATAATCAGCCGGCCCCGGCCGCTGGTGGTGTCAATGTTAACAATCTCGTGACTATTCTTCAAAAGGCAGTTCAGGAGAACAACTTGAGCGCGTTCTATCCTCCCCAGTCCCTGCAGCAGATTGCTGCGCGCGTGGCTCCTCACATCACTACCATCGCTGCCAAATGGTCAATTCCTATGGAAATTGCTGTCGATTTGGTCAGATTGGCCCTGTACGATATTATCATGTTTGTTGATGACTCAGGTTCCATGTCTTTTGAAGAAAATGGAGAGAGAATTGATGACCTAAAGGTTATTCTGAGCAGAACTGCTTATGTTGCTTCCCTCATGGATTACGATGGATTGGAGGTCAGATTCATGAACAATAACGTTGAGGGCAATGGCCTGAGAACCGAACCCGAAGTCTCGCAGCTGATTTCACAAGTCAACTTTCGCGGTCTCACTCCTTTGGGCACCAATCTCCAGGCTAAGGTCATTGAGCCCCTGGTCCTTAGACCTGCCCGCTCGAATGCTCTTAAAAAGCCTGTAATGGTTATCACCATCACTGATGGACAGCCTGCTGGCGAACCCTCGAACCAAGTTTTCAGAGTTATCAAGGATACCAAGTCGTCGATGCTCCGCACACCCTACGGCCCTGGTGCTATCGCCTTCCAGTTTGCTCAAGTCGGTAACGACTTGAGAGCTAGAGATTTCTTAGCTCAACTTGATACAGATCCTGAGGTTGGTGCCATGGTTGACTGTACCAGTAACTTTGAGGTTGAGCAGGACGAGATGGCCAAACAGGGCGTGGTATTGGACCCCTCTACTTGGTTGGTCAAGATGATGTTGGGTGCCATCGATCCTAGCTACGATGCGCAGGATGAGTAGCTCTATTATAGCGAATATAATTATTCAATAAGATAAACAAAATTATTTAAGTATTTGATGCTTGTGAAATGGATTCCTTGTCAACATGTAGTTAGAACTTAAGACCTGCACCTTGTAATTGAGAATACTGTCATGACTAATCAGGATTTCCGCCTTTCACGGTGCCACCATCACCTTCTTTTCCCTCTCATTTTCCCTTTTTTTCACATCAACTACTTGCCTCCCACAAACACCACTATCAACACCACCCTACTATATTTATTATGGAAGTTCTCGGAATCAAGCCCACTGTCAACAAATCCAGCTCCTTCACTGGCCATTCAGCCACCACTTCTAAGGCTAACACTGCGAATGAGAGCCAGCAGGACCTCTACAGAACTCTCAAAAAGCTCGAGCGCAAGCTGGAGCTTCTTGGCCTCCAAGAGGACTATATCAAGGATGAGCAACGCCACCTTAAACGCGAGCTTGTTAGAGCCCAGGAAGAAGTGAAGCGCATTCAGTCGGTTCCTTTGGTTATTGGTCAATTCCTTGAGCCCATTGATCAACACACCGGTATTGTTTCCTCAACGACTGGCTCAAACTATGCTGTCAGAATTCTGTCGACTCTGGACCGCGAATTGCTCAAGCCCTCCACTTCAATTGCTTTGCATAGACACTCGAATGCCCTTGTTGATATTCTTCCACCGGAGGCTGATTCTAGCATAGCCATGCTTGGTGCTGACGAGAAGCCTGATGTCACCTACGCCGACGTGGGTGGTCTTGATATGCAGAAACAGGAGATTAGAGAAGCAGTCGAACTTCCTTTGACACAATTCGAGCTTTACAAGCAGATTGGTATTGACCCGCCCCGTGGTGTTTTGCTGTATGGTCCACCTGGTACTGGTAAAACTATGTTGGTTAAGGCGGTGGCAAACAGCAGTACGGCTTCTTTCATTCGCGTGGTTGGTTCTGAATTCGTCCAAAAATACCTCGGAGAAGGCCCCAGAATGGTGCGCGATGCCTTTAGACTTGCGAGGGAAAACTCCCCTTCGATTATTTTCATTGATGAAATCGACTCTATTGCGACTAAGCGTTTTGATGCCCAGACCGGTGCCGATAGAGAAGTCCAGAGAATTTTGCTTGAATTGCTGAACCAGATGGATGGTTTCGACCAGACTTCTAATGTTAAGGTCATCATGGCTACCAACAGAGCCGACACTCTCGATCCGGCCTTGCTGCGACCTGGTAGACTTGATCGTAAGATTGAGTTCCCCTCGCTACGTGATCGCAGAGAACGCAGACTGATTTTCACAACCATTGCTTCTAAGATGTCACTTGCGCCTGAAGTTGATCTCGACTCACTGATTATTAGAAACGACCCTCTGTCTGGTGCTATCATTGCAGCTATCATGCAGGAGGCTGGTCTTAGAGCTGTCAGAAAGAACAGATATGTTATTTTGCAAGCGGACTTGGAGGAGGCGTACAGCAGTCAGGTCAAGGTTGGCTCTGATGTTGATAAGTTTGACTTTTACAAATAAACGTCTTCGCTCAATATTATTTTATTTGAACTTTTTTTTTTCATATTATTTATTTACAGGTGTTGCTTGTTATTATTGTAGGTTTATTTATAGTTTTCATGATAGATTAAGGGGGTATTATATTGACTAACTCTTGACAATGAGGGTAATGAGAGTGCCAACAAGAAGACCGAAGACTGCACCGGCACCGGCGAGACCTGCAATCTCTTCTGGCCGACAGACAGCAACATTGGCTGCAGCATCGGTAGAGGTGAGTAGCCGTTCGGGAAGCGTTCTCCATGTCAGTTCCACATCAGATGTAATGCCAGATGAGTGCGCTGGTGTTGCTCCCTCCGCAACTACAGCAGTGGATGTAGCAGGCGACTGTGGTGCCAGCAGTGCAGTTGATAAAACTTGTAAGGTTTTGGTTTGCAGTGTCTCTAGTCTTTCAAGTCTTTCGGTGTCAGTTTGAGACAAAACCATCTCCGACCCCTTGTTTTCAGCAGCATGTTTGCGATTATTCTCCTCGTTGTGTTGTTCACTCTCAGCCAGAGCGTGCTTGACCTTCTCTTCAAACGAGCCAACAAGTCTACGCCGTTTCCATGGCTCAAGGCCCAGTTGGACAACAATGAAGAGGAAAATGTTAAAACCCATGAGGGCCCAGGTACCCCAGGTTGAGGCACGGCGAATTTTATCACTCCAGATCTGCTCCTCGTGGTAGCGGGCCGAGATGAGTCGTGTCATTTGTAGCTGGGCGTCTTCAAGCACACGCTCTGCCGCGTTGAGGTTAGCCTCAGATTCAGCCTCAGCGTGCTGATTCGCATGGTCGTTGCGGTAGAGCTCGGTAAAGCGCTCGAGGTCTACGGGTGACCAGGCATGCTTGCGCTGCAACAGCTCGTTGACCTCGCGTTGTGACGCCGAGCGGTTTGAGATCGCGGCACCGTAGAGCTCCTTGCACCGGCGCACCTCTTCCCGCGTCTGGGTAATAAGCTTATCCTGCTCCTCAATCGACTTTTTAAGCTTCTCGATTGCTGAGTACCCAGTGAAATCGTTGAGGGTTTGACCCGCAGTGAAAATGGTAGTTTGGAGCTTGTCGAGATTCTGCACTAGCCACTTGGAGAGCTCTGATCGCCGCAGCTCATATTCTGAGGGAAGATCCTTAATGTCCTTTAAAAACTGTGGTCTGGCTTTTTTCTCAGCCTTTTCGGCCTCTGGTGCTGGATCTGGCTTCGTCTGACCCTTTTGTTGGGGTTCAGGTTGGCGGTCCTCTAAACTGCAATGGCCATTCTCATGCAAAGGCTTTTCAGATTTGATAATATTCTCAAATGTTTCATCCTTTTTGTCTTTAAGTGCGTCTGAATTTGATTTACTGTCAGAGCTGTTGCTGCTGCCATTGTTGAAGTTTTGGGGTGAGGATGATTGAGGGCCGGTCACGTATCGCCGCTGCAAACGGAGAATTCTAGAAGAGGATAGATGGGGCTGACGAGATAATGCAGAGGCCGGTGCCCACTGCCGGCGGACCATGACGGCTAGCGACGAGTAGAGCCGCTTTTGGAGGGTCATTGAGTGTATATTGTCGAATGGAACAGAGACGTTGACAAGAAAAGAAGAAATGAAATCGGTATTGGAATTTGGAAGTGCATTTTTTGTGCGATGGGAACGATGATTGGATCTATATTTTGAGGTACCAAGTAATATATACAGAGTTCTATATCTTTACTCTTAAAACATATATCACATTAGAACTTTTCTTTCATCCCAAACACAAGAAAAGTGTCTTGACAATTGATTCTACCAGTCCATTCGACCCTATAATCAACCATATTTTTATAAATTTTTTTTTCTAGAGAATGTCAAACGAGCAGTCAGTACCTAAGATTGCATTTAAGGCAACGGTGAAAGTGCCAATTAATCTTAAAAAGCCAACGCCATCTAAAGGCACACCACCACCTACCACCAAGCCTAGTATCTTTGAAGCAGACGACGATGAGGATCCCGAGAAAGACGCAAAAGCCAAACGGCTAGTGACAGGATTTGATCAGAGATTAGGTGCGATTTTGCACAAGAATGAAACGAAAAAGGAGGTCAAGAAGGAGTATATTATTCCGTCCGTACCGAATAGAGACTGGAAGGTCCAAATTCCCGACCCGAAAAAGCAGACATCAACATCAGAGCGTGGCAATGGAGATGAGAAACTGACATTTGGACTTAATGTTGTCACGAAACCGAAGCTGGCTGATTCTGCTAGCGTTTCCAAAGACAGTGACAGTAAGGCTGATCACGCTTCGCCTCAAGTCAATGAAGACGACGAAGAAGACTTAATCGAGCCGATTTCTGAGCAGGAGGCATACAGTCGCGACGTGTACACTCGTCCCGATGCGCCAGATCTTGAAGCGTACAATCGTATGCCGGTAGAGGAGTTTGGTGCGGCGCTACTGCGTGGCATGGGCTGGAAGAGCACTGTGCCTGATAACACACCCAAGGAACGCGCCGATGATGACGACTCCATTGAGCACCTGTTTAAGCGACCTGCACTTCTTGGGCTTGGTGCAAAGGAAGTCAAGGACAGCACCGATGACAAACCTTCAAAGCCTGGTATGCGTAAAAAGGAGCGGGAGTATGTACCTCTACTGAAAGTCAGCAAAGCAACGGGCAAAGTCATCACCGATAATGAAAAAGACAACGGTGGCAAGTCAGAGTCAGAAACCCAAGGCAGTAGCAGCACATCCAGGGGTTCTCGGGAAAGCAGACCAAGGCGCCCTGAAAGCAGACGGTATGAGTCTGAATCAAGCTCGAGGCGGTCTTATGACGACCGACACAGTAGTAGCAGTCGATCTAAAAGAAATTCAGACGATATAGCTAGATATGACCGTCATTCGAGCAGATCTAGCAGATCGGATAGAGACAGCCGGGACCGCTACTCTTCCAGCGGGCGGTCCTCGCGTGACGAGCGCAGCAGCAGCAGCAGCCAATACAGGGAATCAGACTCGAGCAGGAGGCACGAACGCGACAGAAGCGAACGGAAGCGGCGGTCAGAGTCAGATGAATACCGGCACGAGCGAAGAAAACATTACAAGACGCAGTGATTGCGACTACTTCTTTTTCATTTGCACGTATAATAACAGTTACTACAGGATATTATTTATTCATTTTATTAGCAATTTGGGACTTTGGCCAGTCTCTCTTACAGACGAAGCATCAAACCAAGGTAGAAAACGTAAACAGATTGTCCAGGCGAATACAAAAAAAAAAAAAAAATTAAAATAAATAAAATAAAAAAGACCATTTCTCGACTTTCAGTGTCATCTCAGTTGCTTCTTTGCTGACCATCTTCAGTCTACACCCCTCTATCCTAGAACTCTTGCCGTTATACGTCTCTACGGCCAGCATTGGATACCGCCACTCACACAAACTTTGATACTTTAGACTTGCACTGTAGGCGTATTAAAACTCACCTGCGACAATCAGGGGAAACCATAAAACGTCTCGCATTTTTCGCTACTTGACCAGCCTACTGCCAGCTACTATCCCCAGGCCCTGAGGTAACGACCACTCAGTCTCGCCAATACGTCTCTCTTTCAATCGCATAGAATACCTATCTTCCTCATGAGCAGCAATGCCAGAACCGCAAAAGTACGTTCCACCCCTTTTGATCACACCCTTTCTGTACTAACTCCCTATTCTTCTTTCAGGTGCTGCTACTCGGCGATGCCTCTGTCGGGAAAACCTCGCTGCGCAGTCAGTTTATCCACCACATCTTCTCAAGTGCGTACCGTGCAACCGTCGGCTGTGACTTTCTTACCAGTAAAGTTGTGACAACCAACGGCGCCAGCACCGTGTCGCTGCAGATCTGGGACACCGCAGGGCAGGAGCGGTTCAATTCTATCGGACTCTCGTTTTACCGTGGCACGGACGTTGCAGTACTCGTGTACGATATCACGAACGCAGCCTCGTTCTCACATCTAACCAAATGGCTAGCAGACTTTCGCGAAAACGCTCAGGTGCGGCGGCCAACGATCTTGCTGGTTGGCAACAAAGTTGATAAGGAGGAGTACCGGGCAGTTTCGACGCGGCAGGCACTCGAATTTGCAACCAACAATTGGGGTGGTCAGAGCGAGATAGCAGCGCTAGGGGGCACGTCGATGAGCGTGGAGGACACGTGCTTCGAGGTGAGCGCAAAGGAAAACATTGCCGTGGGCGCCATCTTCAAGAAGATTGCGGACATTGTCGTGTACCAAGCAGAGAATACCCGCGAGCTGCTAGACTTTGACATTGACGGGCGTGTAGACATTGAGCAGCCCGCGGTGGGCGCGTCGTCGCGCTGCTGCTAGGCAGTCGGGCGTGGCTTGTAGCGCTTTATGCATTGTTTAATCGTGTTTAATTTTTTTTTTCTTCTTCTTTTCTTTCTGATATGCAGTTGTTTAATTTAATGATCTTCTTACGAATTGAGATGGAGGGAGACCTTTGTAAAATATTAGCGATTTTACAAAGTTGGTTTGATACAATGGTGGGCGGGCTACGTTGGAGTTTGCACAGATAACAAAGACTGGTAATACCGCTCTGTTTGTTTGAGTAGAAGCGTCGTTGACAATGTGCAGTGTTTTATTACACGCGCCGTTGGCAGCCGTCTCTATGATAGCCAAATGTATCTCATTGAGTTGGACGTTTTAAGCAGGGTGGAAAACGGCGCAATTGTTGGTGCGGATACAAAACCCAGATTACAAAGAATATCAAGTTGAAATGACTGAGCTGGATATAATTGATGCCCCTTAGAGTTTGAGCTTAGAATCCTCGAATTAAACACCGGTACTTCGGTTTATTATTATTATTGCCACTCGGCCTAGCTGTGCCTCGCAGTATCTCATTGGTCAGCCCCAGAATACCATCGGTGTAGCTTGAACAAGATGGATAATCTGCATTATGCAGATTATGTTAACTGGGCTTAAATTCCTCCTCACGATAAGTATTCTGTGCTGCTTATTGAGGCTATCGGTTTCTGGTCACCCTTTTCTTTATTATTATTTGTTTTTGGCAGTTGTTTTGTGCTCTAGAAACTTCTGTCTTGAAAAATTTCACTGACAAATCCAAACTTTGCACGCAGGTTTTAAATCCGCGTTTCAAATTTATAAAATACCATCGTTTTAAAAATTTCTCTTTCTTTCTTTCCCGCTCTTTAACAATTCGTTCTTTAATTCGCACTACCCCCCGCCATGTATAGATTTGCCCTTAACAAAACCGCTGCGCGCTCTAGTGTCAGATATGCCGCCGCTGCGCGTGCTTCCGCCCGTATCCTCTCTACCAGACCTGCTGCCAGATCGTACTCCAGCGGTCACTCGTCTAACCAAGAGTCTTCGTCGCCCTTCAAGATTGTCACCTACATTGCGCCCACCGTTCTTGCGCTAGCCGCCTACTACGGTATTGTCGAGATCCCCAACAACCGTGCCAAGGCCGCTAAGAAGGCTGCTAAGGAGCATTCGGAAGAGGCTGCCCCCGTCGCTGAGGAGTTTGTCAGCGAACCGGAACCTTCCCAGAGCGAACCCGAGACCCTGCCTCAGACTCCCGTCGAAGCTACTTCTGAGCCTGAAACCCCTGCTGTTGCCACTACTGAGTCAGAGACTGTCAGCGAGGATCCTCTGCCCGAGGCTGTCAAGGAGTCTATTGACTTGCTTTCTGCGGATCTTGAGGAGGCCATCAAGGAGGGTGCTATTCCAGAAGACCAGCCCGTTGAGGGTGATGCTGCTGTCGAGGCTACCGATGCCGCTCAGGCCGGTGCTTTCAACCCCGATACTGGTGAGATTAACTGGGACTGCCCTTGCCTTGGTGGTATGGCTAACGGCCCCTGTGGTGAGGAATTCAAGGCTGCCTTTTCCTGCTTTGTCTACTCTGAGGCCGAGCCCAAGGGTGTCGACTGTATCGAGAAGTTCTCTGCTATGCAGGACTGCTTTAGAAGACATCCCGATGTTTACGCCGAGGAGTTAAGCGATGCTCAGCCTTTTGCCGATGAGAACAACAAGGGAGTTGTCGCTGCTGAGGAGGCTGCTATTGCCGAGTTCTCTGAGCCCGCTGTTGCATCTTCTGAGGTTGCTGAGACTGCCGCTCAACCCGAGCCCGAGGCCACCATCGCCCCCACCGAGACCGTCAAGGAGGACAATTAATGGTCAAGATACTTTTGCCTTTGTAAATATATAGTAAATGATTTGTTTTTTTGTACTTTAACCACTGTTGACGTACTATCTTGTTACTGGCTTGGCAAGATCTATCTTGAACTTTGCCACTTAGGTTGTCGTAAATGGTAAAAATCACGTGATCATTTACACTAAGACCCTCTCGATACCTTTCTCTATTTATTCTCTATTCTCTAAGAGATCCCACTCTGGTTTGATCGACTGTATCAACAAAGCTCATATACTAACAAAACAAAATATGTCGTCAAACAATCAAGAGAAGTATAAGTACAAGATCGAGATTCAGCAAATGATGTTTGTCAACGGTGAGACATGCGATCCACCGGTAGAGACTACGTCACTGATTGAAGATATTGTGCGATCACAGGTCGTTGAGATGGTAAGTTTAGACCGCCAGTCATATATTCACTCTACATTCTGACTGTGTTTCTTTTTTTGTAGCTGTTTCAGGCATCATCTCTGGCGTTCAAACGTGGAGCGCGATCAATTGCGAGTGAGGACCTCATCTTTCTTATCCGGCATGATCAAGCCAAGGTGAGCCGGTTAACGACCTATTTGTCCTGGAAGGATTTACGAAAAAATGCAAAGGATCAAGAAGGTGGTGGTGTTGAGGGTGCAGACTTACTTGAAGACGCAGGAATGCTGAACACTGCCGGAGGTCCCGGCGGTCCCGGCGGTGCTGACAAAAAGGCTGCCGCTGTAGCTAAAACGCACAAGATCCGGCTGCCATGGGAGCTGGCATTCATGTTCCGAGAACAGCCACTAGAGGATCGTGATGGTGATGAGCCCGGCCCCGAAGAGGACCGTGAGCTTGAGATTATGGCGAACAAAGCTACGATTCAGCGATTGAAGATGGCTGACGAACGAACGCGGCATATGACCCGCGAGGAGTACGTGCATTGGAGTGAATGTAGACAGGCATCTTTCACATTCCGTAAAGCTAGGCGGTTTCGCGAATGGGCCGGTATTTCATATCTCACTGACTCAAAACCTCACGACGATATCATTGACATTCTTGGATTTCTTACGTTTGAAATTGTCGCAACGTTGACCGAAGAGGGACTCAAAATTAAGGAACAAGAAGAAGAGCTTGAAATGCGCAGCTCAAAGAATAGTGATGGTGGGGATGGCAGCGCTGGAAAAAAGCGCAAGCGTGAACATCACTTGTTTGATGGGCCCGACGAGGACCAAAAACCCATTTTGGCTCGGCATGTTGAGGAGGCATTTCGGCGCATACAGACACTGAAGCCACGGACTCGTGCGCTGCGGCGGTTTGGTGGTGGCCTTGTGTCAACTAAGACTCAGATCCTGTAGGGATGCTATTACTGGAATATTTTATGATTAAAAGAAATTCCGGATCACCTTGAGACTATGCCTAGTTTAATTTGTGAGTTCTGGGCTGCGAATACCGGGGACACCTGGGGGCAGGAAACCTATTTGTATTTATTAATTTCAGTTGGGCTACTTTGGTAGAGCTGTTACATTGTCTTGATCAAAACGAAACTCCATAAATTTATAAAATCCATAGGAGGGGATGGGTATTTTTGATTGAATTTTAGTTGACAGAGACAGTTGTCAGACTACAAACCCATCATCATCATCATCCATTATTGTTGTAGTCATTTAATATCTTTGGTTTAACTCTCTTTGAAACTACGCGGAAAATGTAAAAATCCGGGATTTAAAATCTAGCTAGTTGTTTGGTACAGCCTTTAGAATGTGTATCAGCTTTAGAAATTTAGTTTTAGGCAGCAAGCCATAACATAAATATTTGTTAAATAACCTTTTCAATCAACATTAGAATTTAAAACAACTCTTCGTAGCAAGCGGCGACTGGAATTCTGTTGCTGCCTTCCAGTACCTCAACCTTTCTGCTCAAATTTGAAACTACGAGGGTGACAATGTTGTAAACCCTTATAACTGAGAGTCAGTTCACAGTAGTTAAACGTCTTATATCAGGTATAATTGTTCAGAACGAAAAAATAGTTAGATTTGTTGATACTTGTGTGATAGACACGTTGAATACAGACCATTTGAGAAGTTGTTTCAACCTATCTGCCAGTTTCAGGTGAATAGTAATGATAAGGCTCATACAAAACAACGTATATATATATATATATATATTATTATTATTATTATTATTATTAATTCTTTCATTGTGAGAGGACTTTTTACGATAACAGAATGAAGTAATGGTCTAATAAATACCAAAATATGAAATATCTCTAAATTATCATTCTTCTGAGAATCCTTCAGTGCTATATCAAGAATTCATGTATTTTAGCGCTCTAGTTAAAGGTTACTAGTAATAGCTTTGATGTGGTAAATCTTTTGTCTCGTTTTTTGTTTTGAAAACTTTTAGATGTCTTTTAACTTAGACTACCACTACTTATAGCCAGGAACTCATACCTTGATAATACAATAGATGCAAGGTTTCTCCAGGGGGGTCTTCGATTGTCTTCTGTAGCTAATATATAAGTCTTTGATGTTTATTTTGAATAAAGTATCTAAACTGATATTTATGACCAAGATAAAAAACAGATCTGTCTCATTAAACTTGAGACAGTCTTAAACCCGACTCAAATGTAAAAACAAAAATTCATCTGAAAAATATGTGCTACAATGACCAGTATCTCATATTATAGTGACAGCAGCGGTAGTAGACTTAATAAACGTTGACCAATATAATGAGTGTAAAACTGATGGAAGGTTACCCGTAGAAAATATCGATTTCGTTTGTACATGTCAAAAGTATTGATACTCCAAGGTCTTGTCGAATTTCAGGTTTCGCAATTCTTTCTAGCAAGCATTGGGGCCTTTTTTTAAAAAGATTTTGTACTATGATTTTTCTCACGAGAACGACTACAAGCCTGCAGGTTGGGATGCAGTTAAGATCTTCTATTAAGTATTAAATTTACCCCGGCGTTGAAGCTCCATTTCATTTAAACTTGGCCTTTTATTAATGTACTCTTTGGTTCAAAGATTGAATCTTACATGCCGAGCCAATAATCATTCCATACGCTGAGGGCCATATAATATGGCAGCTCTCTATTTTATTAATGTCTGATGCCTTAAATGTGTGTACTCTATCGCAATTACTTACAGATTGTTCGTATTAGCCGCTAACTTTTGGTTAAAACAAATTTCAATTTATTTTGAACAATGAAAAATGCATTTGCATGGAATTGGAAATCAGGAAGCCTAAAGGTTTTGTCAGGGTAAATACAGTTTCTTGATTAAAATAACAACTATGCAGACTAAGGAATAAAAAACCCCGTAAGGGGGAAAGCCTGGCTCAAGCAATAGAAACCCATAACATACATAGAAACCCGTAGCTGAAATAGATTCACATATAAAATCATTTTTTATTCCTTATTATGGTGTTAGTATGTATTTAATTTTTTAAGACAGTAGCTTAGTCTGTGCGAGACACGAAATTCAAATTTCAAAATTTATAACCAGCTTGGATATATCAAAAGTAGATTGAACATAATTTGATATTTGGAATAGAAATATTTAACTTGTTCATACCTGACTGCAATTAAAAAAATGCTGGGATTCAGGAGTAAAAATGACAGTATTCACCTATATGTAACCATATACATGCAGTTGTTAGACTGGAGACCTAAATGCCTGAATGATTTAATGTAGGGACTGCACATTGACTGATTGAGATTGCAGCAGTATGTAATCAAAATTAAGCAGCCGTTTTCCACATCACTAACTTTTACTTGTTTTGAAAATATTTCGTAAGCTGAAAGTAAATATAACAGGCTCTTTTTAGAGCCGAATTGAATACAAATTTTTTAGTGTTTTTTTTAACAGTATCTAACAGCTACAAAATAAAATGAAAGAAAATTACATAAAAGAATATAAAAAAAAGATATTTAATTCTAGAGCATTATCCTCCACAAGATTAATAAAATAGTCATTCCAACAGTTATTTGAGGTTGACATTCGACCTCTTCGAATTCTCCAAAATCACCACGGCAATATGACGTCTTAGAGTGAAGGCAAGCTTGCGAAATTTCGATGTTATGCTGTTGAGATAATTATCAGTTAAGTAGGTGGGAATAGTAAATTGAGAAACTTTTCCGTCGTTTCGATATCCTTCTTAGTATCTAGGAGCACTAAGATTAAACTCTGAGGGGGTTTCTTTCAAGTAATTACGATCAGACCCACAGAAGGTACAGTCCTTAAGGTAGTGCCTGACTGTTTCAGTCTGGTTGTATTTGGATTTATGATTTATTTCTGAAATTTCTGATATTAAAGTGAAATCACAGGGCGCCATATCCAATTCTCAGCTGCATTACTCTACTAAGCATGGGATGTTTTGATTCTGCCATGGCTTTTTAGAGAGGGTTGTCCTTACTTGGGTCCACATACAGTGCATGCCTGATATGATTCCCGTAGAAGCCGGCTTTGGCCGTAGCGTTGGAACAAGATTTCTTTCTAGGACCATCTTCTGTATCATAAAGATTTCAAAGTTAGCTCTTCTATTTGAAAGTTTTGGTGAAACAGTAGTCGTAATTGCTAGCCCTCCGTAATTAGTAAGTACTGCTTGACTAGGCTCATAACCAGATTCTTTGGGTAAATACCTCTAAGCGCTTTCAATAAAAAGGAACTCGTGAATCTTCTCTGATTGAATAAGTAGTAAAAAGAATCCATAAAAAGGCTCACTATTTTTCTCATTCTAAAGGATCACTTGAGGCTTTCTATGAAGAAGCATAATAAGATAGAATTTGAAAAATAAAATTATGCCTCTAAGCGGCTTAACAAATCTTTTAAAAGAGTATTAATTAAATATCAGTAAAAGAAATAGCGCTTCAAAAGACTGTTAATTTTGACTATATTCAAAATGTATATCTTCAGTATATTTTGTCGTAGAAGAAATATAATAAATAGTATGCACTAAAATATGGAAATATTTCTTTTTCTTCGACACGGCCATACACAATCATCTGGATGAAATACAATATAACTGACAAGAAATAGTGGTATAAATCAAATAATTGTCAAACATTAACCCAACAAAATACTTTCCAATTGTTTTATAATCCTTATTGGCAACTACTCTTTTTCAATTCTATACAAAATCCAAATGGTTATTGTTAGATATATAAATCATCAGTTTATTTTTTTATATCAAATAGTTACAAGTAAAATTATAAACAAAATGACCTGCAAGGAAGATAAACTTCAAAAAAAGTTGTTTTTATAAGGCTAGCAAGATAACAGGTTCAATATATACTATAATTTCGGATATTCGACAGTGTCGATTTCTCTATGGAAAATCCCTTGTAGTAAGGAAAATAATTGTTTTGTCTTTTTATTCTTGAGATTAGGTTAATATCAGATACTACTAAAATCAAAAACTAAAATATACAAAAGTGTAGCCAGTAGTATGAATAACTTTACAGATATGTTTCTGAAGGTATTTAAAGACGTCTTCTGGTTTCTTTTTGGTTATAAGGGGTGTAACAGAGGACGTTTCTGCTTGGTATGATTAGGTCTAAAAGGAGGATGATGATTGAATGTTAATATATATATTAATAGAACGGAAAACTACGGAGGAAAACTATTTCAATATTAAATATCATAAGCTAGTTGTAGATGTTATTCCATATAGCGGAGTGGAGGTTCTTAGTCATGTAGATAATAGTGGATGATAGAAGGAATCCCCGGGAAGTACTTTAGATAAATAGATAGATAGATAATCAGTTTATCGTTCTTACATCAAATGGTTACATACAAGATTATAAAACAAAAAGATATACAAAGAAGACATAAGATTTCAAGATATTTGTCTCTATGAGACTAGCAAAGTAGCGGTGTCAGCGCGCGTAATAAGTTCAGACGTTCGATGGCGCCGAATTTTCCATGAAAGTGGGAGGTACTTTGATATATATGATTTTAATTTTGACAACAAACCCTCATATGGGAACCACTAGTTAGGAAGACTGGATCGGCATGTATCACAGAAGGAATCCAACGCAAAGTTAGTTTAACCAAAGTGGGGTATTCCAAGTGACTTTGGCTGAGGTTAATCTCCTAAGTAAGGTGTCTAGACTGATTAGTCAAGAAAGACCCCAATTATTATCTTAAGGGTTATGTAATAGATCATTATCCCGGACTTGGATGTTTGTATGCATAAATGAAGCATGTACTAAGGTCTTCGTGAGAACTCACCAATAAATTCTCTGATATAAATAACATGGTTGTGGAGAAAAAACTCTCTAAGGCACAGCTCTTATTGGTCATAAAGTACTAACATGAAATGGAATTGATAAATGTGATTAGAACCAATAGTAGCCGGAATCGTTAGACCTGCCCCGTTAAATAGAGCCTGCGCCAACTCACAATAGTAGTGCACCAGTCTGTGCAAATCAAGGCTTTCATGTTACTTATTTAAATGATTAACTAATTTTGTGCATCTCATTTGGGTAAAGATTCCAGTATGATACATGTATTCGCGCCCAAAACTCATTGAGTGGCTGAATTTACCGAATCACTAGATTATGTTGCAATGGAATGTGATGAAAACCTCACATATTGAAATGTAATGCCAGGTATTCCAGCAAGTTTGACAGGGGAGAAAACCAAGCTAAGGTTAACAAGATGTAACTTTTTAGGTCACAAGAATAGCTGCAACACTATTGGTAAAATGTTTTCTTTGTTTGACGCATCAAAAAATTATTCCGTATGCACAGTTTAACTACGTTTTGCCTACGAGGCCGCCTTTAGATTCCAAGCTTGAGTTTGATTTCGCTCAATAATTATTCAGATGTTAGCTTAAATTTCACTGCAACTTTATCATAGCTGTCAGGGATAATGAGGCTTGGGCATAACAGGAGAAATAAATCCAACAATTGTCCAATTCCTTTTTGGACATCTTTATGATCTATCCAGTCTAATAAAAAGCTGTGCACTCGTTTTACTAAGAAGATTTCAATAGTGATCAAAACTTCCAACAGTAACAGATGAAGAATTGGTTAAACCGGTTTGCTAAAAATTCTACCAACGTGGTCCTTTGAACCTCAAATTACTCTCTTGAACTGATATGCAATGAACTTTGTCTCTAACTAATCAAAATTTACAGATGTTAAAAATACTTAGTTAAACAATTTATGCACTTTTTGTCTGTTGAAAGCAAATGAGTTGCAAAAGTTCTTGTCATGCGCTGATGTGCACAGTCAACAATCCGGGGATTTACGCTTTATTTTCACTAATAGTCTAATAATAAGCGGCTTAAAAATATAAAACTGAACTGAACTGTTTTTTTGTGAAAATCGCATGATACCTACAGATAATGTAATTTTGATAGTGCCATCGTACCCGTCACCTACTTGTTCGTGCATGTGTCTGCGTATTTGCTGTCTCCATAATTGCTAGGTTCACATATTTAACTGTTTTTGCTACGGCTGTTTTTTTTACTTGAGAATTCACCAAACGCAGCTACGGAATACAAGTACGTTAAAATAACGAACGTATGTACCGGTGCGGTAGTGACTTGTCGTTACCATAAACTGTACTTGTAACTTACGCGAAGGGTTTCATGAAACCCCTCATGAAAGAGGTCCCAAAAAGAAAGAAAGAAAAAAAAACAATTGAAGTAGGAAACCTCTAAACCTATATTTTATCAAATTTCATACGTAAACTAGGCTGAAATAGACGAGGTTGAGAAGTTTTTATTAGAAAAAAGGTTGCAAAATGATTATCAGAGTAACATGGATATTTTTCAAAATCCAGGATTCAAGAGATTAATATAATTTACAATTTGCAATGTGTTTACGCAACATTAAATTGAGATAACACCAAACTAAGCAAATTGTATAATTGTATAGCACTACAAAAAGAGCACTGATTTAGTGCTATCTTCAGAGCTAGGTCCATCTCGCACGCTGAGTGCATCTCGCAGCATGTACGGTAGTAGTTAGCTGTACGCTGGTCCCTCTCAACCGAATCAACTTCCGGTCCAATAACTTAGGTTACCAATACACGCACAGACTTTATTCTCACGGACTTAATTAGCATTTGATTATTTACGCAAATTCTTATGTGTTTTATGGCTATTTATGTAGTCACATTTTGGCTGAAAAATAGTGTAACTACAATTTTAGGCTTTGCCAAGAAACAATTTTAAATTCATCGATTAATTTACTATGATAAGATGTAGATGCTATCTACTGTTCAATAATAGATAAATACATAGATGAAAAATCGGTTTATTGTTCTTAGACCAAAGTGTTTACCCCTATAAGACTGGCAAGGTAGTAGTTTTAGCGTGCACTATAAGTTCATACGTTCGATGACGCTGAATTCTTCATGAATACCTCATGTGTCAAGGGAAACCTGAGACACATAACACATAATACTGTTCGATAATACTGGCAATGGGTGCTCTAACACTTTTTAACCAAAATAAATGGATTCCCACGAGATGACTAATATTAACCGAGTCCGTGCATGTATTGGGAGTCAATAACCTACCAATTATTATTAATTAAGACCAGCTTCAGAAACTCATAAATAAAAACGTTTTAGTCCAGATAAGATTAAAACTTTTACCAACTCTCCATATTCTGGAAGGGGGGGGGGGTGATCTGTATTGATGATTTGATAGTTGTTCATTTAGCAATATTAATGAATATCTTCTTCCCCAATATCTAAATCTCAAAATAATATTGACAAAAAGAGATAAAATAGCTTGGTTTAAGAAGGTTATCTAATTCTGGAACAATTACCTCGACAAAAATGATCAAGGGGTTGTACCAACAGGTACTTGGAGTTTCGACATTCGATGATGTCAAAAATTTCACGAAATCAGCCCATATGTCAAAGGGAATGCTTTAAAACTGTCACTGTACTCTACGTATCTTAGGGAAGGGAAAAACTAGAAAAGTATTGTCGAATTATGCTGTTAAGCTACCCATCAGTTAGATATATGAGATACGAGTTTAGAAACTTCAATACCATTTCAACGCCCATTTTGCTATCAAGGAGTGCACTGTGGCCAACTTCTGTAAAGGATTCTTTCATGTATCTACGCCCAGAATCACGTCAAATACAGTTCAGTAGATATTAATTGACAGTTTTATGCTGATCACATTTGCAGCTTTGGGTTTGATATGGAGTTCCCACTATCTTGAAGGAAGATCCCAGGGCGCCGCGGTCAGTTTTCAACTATTCCACTCTTCTGAACCTGTGTCAATTTGTTTTTTTCTATAATGTTCTAGAGAGGATTATTGTTGCCAGGGTCCTCATGTAGTCCAGGACTTATGTTTTTTTTTTCTCTGTAAAATCTCCCTTTGGTATCAATATGACAACTTAATCTTCAAGTTTCTCTCACCCCAGCTTTTATGCTTAGTCTGAGATCAGTAGTAATATTGAGTGATTTCGGCGTTTTCCTGGTTCTAGATTTCTTCCAGGGTTGAGCCGCTTCTTTTATTAACTGCTAATTACTTTATATCCTAACATCCAATAGCTATTTAACTGGGTCATATCCTGGATATCATTTGTTTGGTTCAAATTTAGCAGCTCGAATCATTGTGCCAGATAACAACTATTTATCAAAGAGCCATGTCTAAGTTCTATATTGCTTAGATTTCAATCAGAAGTTTAAATGCCTTAAATGGTGCGCATTAAAACATAATTCAAAATATTTTGCAAAATGTGCTAATCCAGTTCATTGGTCCCCATCCTCAGTTATAAGGTACAAACACTTAGCTATCAAAGTATGATGTAATCATTTAAGTGTTTTGGATAGCTAATTTATAGATAACCTGAGTTCCGAAAACAAGATGTATACTGCTTGTGGCAAAGGGTAGAAATCGTATATGATTCATACATCTAACAATCGAAGTGTCATGATATGAAACAGCTACCACGGGCAATTTCTACAGTTGTTATTCTTAAATAAATATTTCTCAACATTTTAGTCAATTGAATAGCAATATCAAAGCTAGATAGATAGATAGATAATCAGTTTATTGTCCTCACATCAAATAGTTACATACAAAGTTACAAAACAAAATGACATACAAAGAAGACATGAAATTTCAAAAACATAATATCAAAGCTATACAATTTGAAATCAACGAGGCTCAAAATGATTTCAAAATTTTCTTTTTGAAAGTGAGCTTGAAGCTGGGCAGATTCAGACTACCAATAATCGATATATTATTTTCCTGCGTTTCTGCCAACTTCCAACAACCAGTGTGATATTGACAGCTTTTTGATGCATTTTGATCACATGTACTGGGCAGCCAATATCGGCCTTATTTGCCTTTTTTTTTTTTTTTTTTTTTTTTTTTTTTTTTTATAAATTTTTTTTTATTTTTTTT
>Ga0160505_100310_pt1 | contig 31501 bp, 20 predicted proteins | sample DIDeMG_FD_108225 | JGI IMG/M metagenome (GOLD analysis project Ga0160505, IMG submission 108225) | Enriched chicken feces microbial communities from UW Madison campus, WI, USA - DID2874_E49_Stillage MG | ecosystem: Host-associated > Birds > Digestive system > Large intestine > Fecal ... | reverse complement strand
GTTTTTCGTTTTTTTTGTTGTTTTTTTTTTTTTTTTTTTTTTTTTTTCGTTCGTCTAGTTCTTAAAAGCGCGTCGTGCAAACTCACCAAGACCATACTTGACAAATTCCCAGCCGCCAATACTGACGGTGTCACCGTTCTCTTCAAGGCGACGCACCAGGTACTCCTTGGTCTCCTTGGTGGGTCCCCAAGGGACGTACTTGATGACTTTGTGGCCGCGCGCGGCCAGCGCCACACCCTGATCCTCAGCCATACCCATAAGCTGGCCAAAAATGATAGACTCTTCCTTGGCAAGATCAACAGTACCGTGGGGCACTTCTTCCTTGAGTCTTCTGTCGACAATAGACATGGACTCCTCATTGTGAGAGGCCACAACGACGCGGCCAACAAGTGGCAGGCCGTTGGAAAGCGGGCCCTTTCCAGGGTTCTTCCAGCCATCAATGATGCTGTCAAGCATCATGGAGATGCCCTTGTTGTAAGACGCGTCGGTGTCAGCCTTAGTCTTGTGAATAACGTTCCAGCGGTCAGGCTCGCTGTGGGTGTAAGCACCACGCACCAGCTTGAGTGCCAGCTGATAGTCGTGCTTCTTAGCATCAGCAAGTTCATGCTCAAGTTGAGCAATTGCATCCTGCAGATACATCTGAATAGTACCGACCACGATAACGTTACCGTTCTTGTTAAACTCACGCATCATAACGCGCTGGGCCTCGTAGACACCGGGCTGAAGCACTTTCTTTTCAGCGTCAAACACAATCACAGCCTTGCCCTTGGCGTAGTCAACAGTGTGCTGGCAGATGCGGCGACAAGTATCAAGGTACGCAGCCCACTGCTCAGCATACTCGGGCTTGTTGTAGTTCTTAAGGAGTGTGGCAGAATTAGCCATGAGACCCGTGGGCTTGAGCGCAATGTAGCCGGCCATAGGTGCCTGGTTGCTGATACCACTAGCATAAGCGGCCTCGGAGTTATCGTAGTGCTTGACAAGAATCTGGTCAACAGAAGCAATAATCTCGTCGACAGCATTATCGAGCAGTGAAGTGGATGAAGATCCCTCAGCATCCTCAACTGAGTAAGAGATCATCATGTTGCCAAAACCACGCTGTTGCAGTCTAGAGCCAGTGTCAACAACTTCCTGGAAAGACTCGCCACCACAGTAAATGGGGTAGACAAACTGCTTAATCAGAGGGTTAGGAGTGTACTTCATAACCTTGGTGGACATCTTGATGAGTGTAGGTGATGCGGTCATGGCAGAGATGGCAGTAGTCGATAGCAAGTCCATGGCAGACAAGCTTTTGAGAAATTCAGGTGACTTGGAGGGATCAACAAGTCTGTTGTGAAGGTTTCTAGCAGCCGTGGCGGATGCAGAGGTAGCAGCAGATGCAAGTTCAACAGCAGCAGCAGCGGTAGCGACAGCAGAGTTAGCACCATGGGCAGGCATAGAGGATGTGCCCTTGGAGGCAGAAGACGAGATAAATCTCTTCAGCACTTGCTTGTTGGCAGGAGTTCTCAACATTACACAACTGGAATTAATTAATTACAAAAATAGATGATTGATAGAAAATGTGTAAAATATAATGAAGAATAAGAATAAAAAAAAAGAATGGATTCGAGGGCCAGAAGGTGCCTTTATATTGATTTAAAAGCCCCTCTTTAACAGTATTTGAAGACTAAATCCGTTTTTTTTTTCTTTTATCTCTTTTTTTTTAATTGCCTTTTGTCGTTATTTCCTTAGAGAAGGCTGAGATCGCAACGGGGCCAGTTGCCAAAATCAGTGGAGTGTACAGCCGTATCAGCCGTGCGGGTGGGAGGTTTGATAACTGTTGCCCCGGGTCAGAATCACTAAAACGCTTTTTGGCCCGGAGATTTCGAAATCAAAAATTAGGGTTGCCCGGGATTTCAAAATGCCGAACGAAACTTGTTTTGTTTTTGTTTTTTCCCTCGAGCAAACAACGACAGTGAAAAGCAGCAAAACGCGAGATGATCGGAGATTAAAAATCTCGTTTCCAGGTGGCTCTCATTAGCTGGCTGGTTTCCTATGACTGATCATTCATTCAACTGCTGGTTTAACCTTGCGTGTTTTGGGTTTTATTAAGCTTTTTCCTGCCTTCTCCAGATTTTCCTGTCAGTTGCTTTGTTCATTACGTTACCTTCTTATCTGCTCGGTTACCTGATACAGACAGTGCTCTGCCCAAATGCCTAAAGCCCCGGCTTTGCTTGCTCTTCAAAAATAAACGTTTCCTCTATGGTCCTCGTTCCAGTGGTCACATGGCCAACTTGTTAGAAACTACGACTCTAGATTATCCGAGTTTTACAACACTGCACTAGCACAGCTCCCTACGCGAGGTTAAACCCATTACAACACTGTGTATCCATAGGCTGGTTGCAGTGATACGTACCTGTTTGTTTTGCTTTTGATTATTGTCTTTCCCTCTCTTCTTAGTTTTCTGTCACAATGTAACCTTTGTTTATGGGGTTGGATGGTGATCTGTAACCCCCATGTGACCTCTTCATACACAACACCATCAGTCTAATAGAGTGCGATCTCGTGAAGCCTGTCTTGTGTTGTTTAATATATACGCAATTCTGATTACCAATGATAAACTGAGAAATAAAAAGTAAAATAAAAATAAAAATAAAAAATAAGAAAATCGCATACCACGAGCATACCATATCCTGCTTCACATCGGATATCCTACTCGATTGAATCAAGAGCCTTGATAATGCGGAGAGAAAAATAAAAAGAAAAAGCAAAAAACCCTTCCCACTGTAGACTCGTAACTTTGTAAGCCGGCTTTATCCTTACCTTCCTAGGAGCTAATTTACAAAAAGTCAGCAGTTTCGCAATTTGGCCAGGTTGGCGGCTGTTCGGTTATCGAATTTAAAATTATTTGCTTATATTTGATCAGTGAGATAAACTAGCTCCTGTTGTTCTAGCGCCCGCGCTAGCTAGCCGCCCGACCCGTGGGGCTGATCCAGGGGGACGAGTCAACAACGCTGGGCTAGCAGTTAACATTGGTTGTGGAAAACCAGTGCTATTTTTGCGCCATGTACAGTCTTAGTTTCAGTTTCTTACAACGGTCTGACCGGACCCTCTTGAGCCAAGATTAATAAAAGTTTTCTATTGCCTCTGGATTTATTTATATCACTAGTATTCCAAGTCTCCGAGACTCCGAAACCATGGACCTCTAGCTTGTAACTCCACTAAAACCCCCATTTTATTTCAATAACCGAAAAAACGGCTTATTGATATAAGATAAGAACGTACGGGATGGGAAAAAAAATTTTTTTTAAAATAAATACATAACAATAATAGTTTTATTAGTATAGATAGCAATGCATATGAGCAATACTATATCTATGTCAAAATTGCTTCCATGCTGACTACTCATTGTCAGATACCTACATGAGCACATTTTTGTTACACATGATGGTGATGACCAATAGCTTTTGGATTTCCAAGCAAAAAATAATTAGTGCGAAAGAGTAAATAAGATATGGGGCTTATTACTTAGGTGTTTGACTTAAGTACTGGACTGCTGGTGGAAACCTTCCAAAAAAGGCTGAAAAAGACAAGGTGGAAATAAATACGTGGGGGTAATATAGAACACTAATCTATCCTCCATAAAAAAAAAAATCCCAATTGGCAAATAATAGCGGCAATTTTTTACACTCTAATTAAGATAGGAAAAAAAATCCCTCTTGCTATTTTAATAATTTTTTATTAAGCTATCATGTAATACTTACACCATAAAACCTTGGATTTAAACATATAAATACTATATCACGTGATAAAATATTATTATTACTCTGGTTTTTTTTTTGGACTTGTTCAACACAGGTTTTTGTAAAAAGCTAGTAACTTAGGACATATAGCTTAATTCTGTAGGCATAAGTGAACTCTGGGCAGAGATCCAGCATCCAATCTCGGTCAACTCTGATCCCAAGCTGTGCATACGTCGCAAAATTCACGACAATTCCACAAGAATCGACTAGTCGCAAAAAGTATAATATACAGTGATGTCTACTACTAATATTTTGCGCTGGGTATTGTTCCCGGTGTTTCTGTCGATTCTAATTGCACAGTATCTCCCCTCGACGGAGCTGCCCGCGGCGCTGACGCACACGTCGGTCGCGTTGGTGATTGCCCACCCTGACGACGAGGCCATGTTTTTTGGGCCCACCCTTGCGCAGCTGGCGGCACCAGCAAGCGGCAACAATGTAAGCATTGTGTGCTTTTCAGCAGGTGATTTTGAAGGGCTTGGTGCTACCCGCACGCGCGAGCTTGTCGCATCAGCCCGTGGATTTGGAGTACCGCCGGAGCGGGTTGTGCTACTTGATGAGCCTGACCTGTTCCCCGATTCACAAGCGGTCGAGTGGGATGAAAAAGCAATAGCAGCACAGATTGACCAACTTCTCGATGCGGATACCAAGGTGCTGACGTTTGATGCCGATGGAATCTCTGGCCATGCGAACCACCGTGCGTTATACCATGCCGCAGTGCTGGCCAAGCAGCGCAGCGCGCGGGATGTCTATGTGCTCCAGTCGTTGCCCGTGTGGCGCAAGTATGGAGGATACATCGATGCGTTGGTGACGTATCTTGATGCTTGGTTTGCTGACGAGAAAAATAACAAGTCTCGTCTTGTTAAGATTGTCTCGAGCAAGCAGGAAATTGCGACGACCCGGGCCGCCATGACAGATGCGCACGTCTCGCAAATGAAATGGTTCCGCTATGGCTGGATCTACCTTTCCCGTTATATGATTGCCAATGATCTTGTTCACCTCTAAGCCCCTATTTTTTTTTTTCTTTTTTATTAAAATACTACTTTGTTGAGTAATTCTCAATTCATTACACCAGATTTTTCAAATTAAATATAGATAACACAAAACATAAATAAACAAATAAAAAAAGATACATAAAACTCATGTCAAAGGCTAGACAGTAACGGGATCGAATAGACCGCTACTGCTTTCGCTCTTTTCCTTAATTGCACTCCATCTTAAAGCCTTGCTTTTGCTAGTCTTGGCCGGGGCCGGCGTGGCCAGCCGCGCCCGCTGCTCGGTAAACTTCTTGACTTGTGGCGATTTGTTAATGTACTTAAATGCTTGGTATGCTCTAGATTCGAGTTGGGGGTATCGGTCAACATAAGACTGGATAAGGCTGATGGCGTTCTCGGCCTGGCCGTGGCGAGCCATCGATGTGGTGGCGTCGAAAAGCGCAGAGCCAGCCGCCTTGGCGTTGTTACGCTTCAAAAACACTGGCACCAGATCCAGAATACCCTTGAAGTTGTGCTTGGAAAGCTCAAAGCGCTGCTTGTACTTGTACATTCTGGTGGTAGGCTTCAGCTTGTAGCCTGTAGTGATGGATTGCCACACAGCATCAAAAGCAACAGCAGGAGTGCTTCCAGTCGGTTCCTTTGTCAAAAGAGCCCATTTCAAAATGGCCTCCCACAACTCTAGCGAGTTTTCTTTGGAAATGTTAATGTCGTATGTAGTTTTAATGTTTTGCATGACCTTGAGACCCTCAACGAGTTGGTCCTGAACACCGTAGGCGTTGATTACGGCGGCCAGGGTTGAGACCTTGGGATAGAAGGGAGAGCCAACAAGAACGCGGCCTGGCGAGTCTTCATCGTTCTCCAGGGGTGAGTTGTCAAACTTGATCTTCCATACTGAAGAAATGATTCCAGAAGCATAATCCAGATCGCCACTTTGACCAAGCGACATGATAGCTTGTTCGTAGGTTTTGTTGTTAGGAGAAAGACCATCGGCAATCATCTCAGAAATGATGTCAACGGGATCCTTGGTAATGGGTGGTTCCTTCTCCAATCTGCTTCTAGCATTGAATTTGCGGTGCCACCTCTCCGGGTTGGCGTTGCAGGTAAGCGCCATGTATGTATTCCACAAAAGAATACTCTTGGGAATGTTGCTCTGGTTAATGTGAGACCAGACCTCCTGAACGACGTTATGGAAACCAGCCAATGATGCCTTGTTCATGAAAATAGAGAGCTCAGTGGGAGTTAACTGATGGCCAAACTTTACCATGGTGGTGAACACAATTTGAAGATGTTCCCAGTTAACATCGTCTTTGCCTTGTTTAGAAACGTGAACAAAAAGTTTGGACCAGTTTGCTCTTGAAAGGTTGGCCAAAGTCTCGGGCTCATTCTCAAAACAGAGCATAAACTTGGTCCATGTCTCACTGCTGTTGTTTTCCAAGGCATGTTCAAGAGTAGTAAGTTCGGAAATCGGGAGGGTCGATTGTTTTGGCGCCAAAGGTGTAGACATGAGCACATTGGAAAAAAAGGGATCAATATTCAGGTCTTTGGAACCAAACGAAGTAGATTCAACAGTGCTAGAGGCAGAGGAAGTCCATGCTGAGTGTTGTTGAAGGGAACTCTGCTCGACATTTGTCGAGAGGGCTCTGAGTTGGGATGCAGCCCTGCTATTGGCCAATTTGGACACAGTCGAAATACGGCTTGAAAGCACCTTTCTACCAGAGCAATTAAGTGACATGGTTGGATAGTTAGAAAAATATAGTAAAATGCAGTATAAAATAAAGAGAACGTAAGGTTTCTGGACGCTTTCAAAGGAGGTGTTGGTGGCAGTCTCTATAAGAAAAGGATCCAGGACATCGAGCAGAAAGAAGGAGAAGAGAAAGAGGTGAAAAATTAAAAAAAAGAGCAAAACTGCGAAACCCGGTGAAGTTCCAAAAAAAATTCAAAATGGAAATTTCAAATGTTGACAAAATACAAGACCACATAAGAAATTACGAATTACTTACAAAATACAAGTATTAATTAACAAGTAATCACTTAGTAATCAAAAAATTGATATTGCAGTAAACTACTATAATAGGAACCGCGACGCGTTTCTGTCAACTGCGCATACTGAATCTTCTTGGGAGTTGGACTTGAAGAACAACCAAAATTCGAATCTTTTCAGGTTTCTTCAGACCAGTGATTAACAATGGCAACGACAAACAAGCCTTTCAGGCTTATGAATTTTTGCATAACAGGTGTTTCTGAATATAATACAAAGTTACCACTCGATGCCGAACCTTTAGTAAGTTGAGACTACTTTTTATGGTATATCCAACATGCTAACCAGTCCTAAGCAAGAGGGAACAATCAAGAAAAACATCACTTCAATGGGTGGGCTGGTGTCGAATAGTCTAACCAGTCACACAAAGTATTTGGTGGTATGCTCCACAAATACTACCAAATACCGCCATGCTGTGAAATGTCGTCCGGATATAATTTTTGTTACGACAAATTTTATTGATAGCGTCCACAAACGGTGGGTGGAAGGCGAAGATATCGATATCCTTTCAGAATTGAAAAAGGGCCTGACAAAGCCTTTCACAAATCTTATCGTTTGCATAACTAATATCGGTAAGTGATCCTTCTTGAAATTTTTTTTTCGGAAATGCTTTCTAACTATGAAAATAGACAGCCAGGATGAGCGCACAAGACTAGGGAAGCTCATTACAGAAAATGGCGGTGTGTACGATTCCAGTTTACGAAAATCCTCCACACATTTGATAACACCTTCAGGTGCTGGCAGGAAAGTTGAAGGTGCTATCAAGTGGAAACAGGAAGTTGTTGATCCCCGCTGGGTTGAAGATTGTCTCAAAAGAAATGCTAGACTCGAGGAGCGCTATTACTCGCTAAGTGTAGCTAAGGAGAAACGAGGCCTAAACGCCTTTGGAAGTCTCCCTGATCCTGATGCATCGCTATTACCAGAACACTACTTTGACGAAAATCTGACTACTGTGACCAAGAGCAAGCTTAAGGCTAGGAAGAAAAACGATAATGTATGGCAAGAAGTAATCGATACCCTTCCCAAGGAACGACCAGCTCAAGAGAAAAAGAATGTATCCGAATGGGATAACACATACTTTGTTAGAGGTGAAATGGATGAGGAAGAGAAAAAGGATCAAGAAAAGAAAAGAAAGGCTGCTGAACAAGAGGAGCACGAAGTCAAACGACGAAAGAAGGCAATAGAGGAAGAAAGGTCCGTCATTGATTTGACAACAGGCATTTTTGATAACATTGTCTTTGCTTTCCTGGGATACAAACCTCAACAAGTCAAACAACTTACTACTATAGTTGTTTCACACAATGGTACAACCTCTGCCGATGTTCATGCCCCGGAAGTTACACACCTTGTTGTTAACAGCATGGCTGACCCTGACCAAATTAACTTGCAATTACAGGGCCTATCTTCTTCGGTGATAGTTGCTACTGAATGGTTTATTGAGAGGTCCCTTTTCCAAAAGGAGTTTATTTGCGATGTTTGGGGCACATTTGTCTCATATCGCAAGATTCCTGAACTTCAGAATCTCAGCATTTCAATTTCTGGTTTTACAGGAGTTGAGCTGCTTCATGTTGAAAAACTTATTCGGCTTCTTGGTGCCAAGTTTGAACCGACTTTTACACCGAATCAGCAGGTTCTTATCTCCAAGCCCAAATCCTCCAAGTTTGATTATGCCCTTAAATGGAGAGTACCGATTGTCAGTGCTGATTGGCTGTGGGAGTGCGCAAAAACAGGCACATCTGTACCACTATCAGCCGAGTGGGTTTTAGATGAAGTTAACAGAGACGGTACTGTTTTAATTGGTAAACTTCCTGAGGAGGAACCAACAGAAAAGCCAAAAAGTCATTGCATAGAGGCTACGGAAGAAATAGGGGTGGAGCCGACAAAGAAAAAGAGAATCACTACAGCTGTAAATGGCGGTTTAGCTGATATCATTACCAGTAGGCTAGCTGCAACAATCTCCCAGGAGAATGGTAGGCGATTTGTTGGAAAGGCCAAGATCAGCTCGACAAGCGGTAACAATTCTCTACACCAGAGTAGCTTTGGATCTGAACCTGTCACCAGAGGCGAAGACGTTGTGGCAACACAGATTTCGTACTTGGACCAAGACTCACTAAAGGATAGACAAACCATTATGAACATGCTCGGCGCTCATTACTATGCCGAGGAATCCGCGCCCATAGAAGAGACCAGGCCGCTACAAGATGCTAATCCAAATCGGACGAGTCGGAGAAAGCCCTCTGGCCGAAATATTTGAATAAGCAGGTATAATAAATTGCATTTTACATATAGACTTTATTATTCTGAATGTTTTTTCTAACTCATCAAGAATGAGTTCACCGAGTTCAAAGTTGTCCGGCTAGGGTTGACCTTTCTGCTAGACAAAATGTAGACCAGCCTCTGTCGAATGGTGACTTTATCTCTTGCCTTGTCCATCCCCTTAGGTGGGAATAGACATAACAGAGCCAGACAGAGACCAACGCTAAAGTCTGAACCAGTGTCACATAGAATAAGGACTCTCTTTGAGTTGGATGCATCACCGTCAGCAACACTAGAAACAAGAGAAGGCAGGACTGCCCGGAGCTGTTTAGAGCCCTTTTTTCCTTCAGGGATGCTCTTATTAATGACCATAAAATCCTTATTGTCTGAGGTAAACGAACTGAATAAACTACTAAGATTAACTAGTATGTCGAAGTTTTTTGCCAGCTCTGTACCAACATTTGGGATTCCTAAAATGTCAGCATTTCCGATCCAGTAATTCGAAGGCTTGACATGGCTTAGCGACTCTAGTATATTATTAAACTCCAAGCCATTCAACCTCTGCTCTTTTAGCTGTTTGTCAATTTTCTCTATCTCTTCTCTCAATTGATCGTCCGTGAGCTCCATATTCCCCAGTACATCAATATTATCCCATAAAATGGTAGGTGTAAGAAGCGATGCCCATTCTTCGTGATCATCTGCAGCGCCTTGGACATATGTGTATCCCGGCCGGAAGTCAGTGTTATCCTGGACCATAATGGAAGCAGTACATAGAACAATGGGATGAAACTCTTCAATAGTATCCCAGGACACATTTTGGACAGATTGTGTATTGAATGAGTCTGGGGTAACCCATATTGGTCGCAAAGGCTTTTTGATTTTGGACTTTAACTGTGATTTAACATCAACACCCGAAGCATAGAACTTATCGAGGAATGCTGGAATGCGCTTTTCAATTTGGCTCTTTTCACTCGGTGAAATAATATGAGGAGGTAAATAGATCAACGGGTCAGATACGCCAAACAGAACTATATTAAGCACGGCGCACCAGATTGGAACTGTTTTGGAGAGAGCATCCGGCATTCTCTTGCCTCGCCGTGTAGAGTCTACTAATACTAGACCGTTGTTATTCTTGATGAAATCCAGAATGTGCAAGTTCAGTCTTCTGGTACTAAAATCCCACTGTGTCGTATGGCCATCGGTGCTCTTGAAGTAAACAGACTCAGAAATTTTGTCCTTAGGAATGTACCAACGACCACAGCGCTCGTTTGCTGTTCCTTGTTAATTACTAGTATTGCAAATCAAAACTGTGCTTGTTAACCATACCCACTAATGGCAGCTTATACGCGTTGCTGACGGCAGAAACAAACGCCGAATCACTCAAAATCGATTGGATTCTATTGTGGAGACTGCGAGAATCTTTTCTTAGGTTCTTGGAGATCTCTCCAAAGCTCTGCGCGACATACTGTTGGTACTCTTCGTTGAGGTTAGTCGTCATGGCTTATTGTTGGTTTTTGTATGTGAAAAGTTTTGGATTTTAGTTTTCATTTAATTTATTTAATTTTTTTTTTCTCTTCAACACCACCGCTGCTACCAAATTCTATCAACAACACAATTACCTCCAACACACATACAGCCACAATCAGTTAGAGAACAATGTCACGCGGAGGGTCCAGACAAGATTACATTGCCAGAGTTAGATACCAGAATGACTTGCCGCCACCACCATGCCCGCCCAAGCTTCTGGAGATCCCCATTGACACGCAAAAGTTAACATCATGCTCATTCTTGTCTGACCTTGCAAGAAAACAGGCTCCAAACCTCACACTCGACATTGACCTGGGTATGCCTCTCGATATGACGGCATTGACTGGGATTTTTGATCGAGGTGATGAGAGCTCCGTCTACCCTCAGGACCCGCCCCCAGTGTTAAATCCCAAAGACAGTATCCTTCTGCGCGAGCCGGGTGGAAGCGGCCCTGGAGCAAGAGCACAGCCATCTGTATCATTTTTGCGTCGCACAGAGTATATATCGTCTGAGGTGGTTCGAAAGAAACTCGATATCAACAGCGCCAAACAACTGAGACAGCAACAGCAGAAGCAGAGAGAAACTGTTGTTGATCCCGAAGCTCAGCTCCGAGCGGTCGAGAACACCTTTGAGGCGACAAGCACTCCATTGGAGAAGATCAGACATCCCACAAAGAAGCATTTGAAAGCTGTGGAGACTTTTGCAGTTTTGCCAGACTTTAAGCAGCTTGACTTGACCTATTTGGCTGTTAAGATGCTTGGTTCTGCAGCTTTATCACAGGAGAAAAAGAAGATTTCTGACGACTCATTGGCTGTATCGATTTTCAGACCGACTTCACTTGAAGACGACGAATGGATGTCGTTTTTTGTCCCCACTAAGGAGGACAGTGCGCGTAGCCTGAAGAGAAAACTTGACGACCCAGCCGATACACTCGAGGACAACGAGGACAAGGTTTATAGATTTACCCACCACAAGGATTATGAGATGGAACTCATCCAGCATCCGAGCCAGTTTGCTGAGATTGCTATTAACTTTGATAAGAAAAACTCCACTGCTGTGTTTGTGCCTGTTGCCGGCCGAACAAAGCTGAAGCACCGCAGAATTGTGGAAAGTCAACGGGCACTTGTCAATGAGCACAACGTAGCCGCCATCGATCTTTCACTTAGAGAGGTCACTGCGGAGGAAAGCATTAGCAGGGATAATGCCCGTTCAGAGTTTGATCCCATCTCGTACACGGCAGTCGAGACCAGAGAGGACTCAGATGAGGAGGAAGCGTAAATACGCGCCGATATTTCTATTTAACCATACGATATAGCACGCTTAATATTATTTTATTATATCAACAGCATGGCCAATAGCTGAAACCAGCAATCCTGGCGCAGTTATCCTGTGTATACTTTTGAGTATTGTAGTTTTGATTACAATATTGATCTTCAGACCAGATTTGCATTGTGTTTTGGTGTTTAACATTTGGCCATTTTTGCCATTTTCCCTTTATTTTTGATCGCTGCTCATCCCTTTTTCTTTCCTTCTCCTTTTCTTTTCTCCCGCATTCCCAACTCAAATCGTTTTGACCATGTCGCTGTCATCGCTCTCCGAGTATTACAAAAGGAACATCTTTCGCATTATTGACTCCGTTCAACCAGCTGCTAAGGTAAGTGGGTAGTCCGTGGCTCTAGATGCCTTGGTGCCAAGACTAATTGTGTTTGTTCTGTAGTATAAAGTGCTGGTTATAGATCAGTATGTGTCAAAGTTGATTGAAAATGTTACCGACAAGAGCGACATTCTGAACAGAAATGTGTCCAGTAAGTATCATCACCTGAGTCTCTAATGTATCAGCGGAAACTGATACTAACTGCTCATTTTCTAAGGCATTGAGATTTTGGATAGCAGAAGGTCTTCACAAAATTACCTGGATGCCATCTACATTGTGGAACCTACTACTTATAACGTTGAGTGTATCAGCGCGGACTATACAATTGTCCCGCCACGTTACGCAGGCGCGCACATCTTTTTCACATCCGGATTCACTACTTCTCTCAACAAAAAAGTACAGAATTCGGCTATTGCGCGCCACATTCGTCGACTTGAGCCAGTCTACATCGACTTCTCCCCGCTGGAATCGCATACGTTCTCACTCAACTGTCCAAACGCGCTGGAGATATTTTACAACGATGGTTGTGCCGATATTTTGCAGCGGGCAATCAGCAAGATTGCACAACAGCTTGTGTCAGTTTGTGCCACACTTGGCGAATATCCTATTATTAGATTCTATGAGGCTGACAAGACTGAACGCATCTCAAAGAAACTCACCTACATGATTGCGAAGGAGTTTCAAAACGAACTGGACTCGTACGCGAGAAACCATCCTGATTTTCCCGACACGTCAGAGGGTCGACCTCGAGGCGTCTTCTTGATCCTCGACCGCGCAATTGACTGGATTGCGCCTCTCCTCCACGAATTCACATATCAGGCGATTGCCTACGACCTGCTGCCGATGAAGGACTGGAACAAGTACACATATACGGAAACTATTATGGGTAAAGAACAGAAAACCGAGGGCATGGTTTCTGAAAAGGACCCTGAATGGGTGTCGCTGCGCCACACACATATGGAAAAAGCAACTGGCGTGCTACAGGAGAAGTTGGCAAAACTTAAAAAGGATAACCCGCATCTTGCTGACTTGAACAAGGACGTTCGTGTGAATGACCTTAAGGATATGATGCTTAATGTACCTGGCTTCATCGAGATGAGAGATAGATATACTTTGCACGTTGCAATTGCAACCGACTGTATGGACGTGGTAACAAAGAGAAATCTTATTGACCTAGCCATACTTGAGCAGATTTGCGCCACAGGTGTCAATGAGGATAGATCGAAGCCTAAAGGTGTTGCTGACGAGTTTGTAGCTATGCTAGCGGATGAACGCCTTAATAATACGGATAAGATCCGCTTGATTTTGCTTTATGCGTTGTTTAGGCATGGGCTCATTGAGGAGGATTTTCAAAAACTCAGCTATCACTGTGGCCTCACGCCTGATGACATTACGACTATTAAAAACTACGTCAAGCTTGGCGCCCCGATTCTCAAAGAGTCAGCGGGTCAACGTATTACCAAAAAGGAGCTACCCACTCGTTTTGACTCTCATGCAACCGGTCAGTGTTTTGCCATGTCGCGTTATGTTCCTGGTGTGTACGGGGTGGTGGAAAAGCTTATCCATGGCGAGTTGTCCCCATCACTTTTCCCCTATATTAAGGACCAGCCTCTCGAAGATGAGGACAGTCCGGAAAATAATAGTGTGTCACTGCGCAACCCACGCCAGCGTGCAGTATGGGCGCGTAGTGGTAGCACACAGATTGTCAAACAGCGTATCTTTGTGTTTATGGCCGGTGGTATGACCCCATCTGAAACCCGATCTTGCTATGAATTGGCACAACTCCACTCAAAAGAGTTTATCATTGGCGGCACAGACTTTGTCACTGGCACATCGATGGTGCGTCATTTGCACAGGTTGACAGAGCCACGCCAGCAGCTAGGTCTCGCTGAGGACGTGAAATTGCCAACCCGTGCTCCCAATTTTCTTTTTGAGTCTGACCGTGAGATTGAGGCGCGAAAGAAGGCCCAACAGCAACAGCAACAGCAACAACAACAGTCACAGCAAACGAAACCTCAGGCCGGCGCTATTACTGGTAGAGCCCAAACCGCACCATCGGCAGCCCCCTCACAGGAGGTCAAGAAGGAAAAGAAGAAGAACAAGTTTGGCCGCTTTTTCAAGTAATCCTTCAACTCAACATCAAAAACAACATTCAAAAAAAAAAATAGATACTAATATACTCAAGAATATATAATATACATACATTGTTAATAAGTTTTGAGACAGATAACTGGACTGAATGTGAGGGACTATATATCAAGATAAATCATATAACAAAGATTTTGAAACTGTACCACATTAGTAGAGCCCAGAAAGTCCACCGTCACCAAAGCTTGGCCCCGGGCCTGGGTTAGAGTTCGGCTGCCGCTTGTTATAACGGTTATAACGCATTTGTTTTTTAGACTGTTTAGTTGCACGGGGATGGGTGGGAACAGGAGCGGGATGCACTGGAGCCTGATAGGGTTGCGGCACGGGTGGCAGGGACGGTTGCTGAGCGTAAAAGGGAGGCTGCGCTGGGGCCACATATCCGGGCGCCGGGGGCGCCTGATATGGTGGATAGCCGACAGCCATTGCAGCCGGTGCAGATGGTGGCTGCGCAGGGTTATAGTATGGTGCGTACTGCCGCTGCTGCTGCTGTTGTTGAGGGTTGAACGGGGCCTGCTGGTAATGTTGTTGCGGTTGCTGGTACTGCATCGGCAGTTGCTGCTGCTGAGGATAGTCAGGTTGTGATGAAGGTTCTTGTTTCAACGGCAGACCACGGGTTGTTATGGAGGTAATTGTAGGCTCGTAGTCACTTTCCTCGCCTGATGACGAGGATGACGACGACGACGAGCCATCACTATCATCGTCATCATTGCCGCTATCGCTGCCATCGCTATCACTAGAGCCGCTAGAGGAATCCGTGTCGCTATCACTGCTGCTACTACTCTCGGAATCTGAGCTAGAGCTACTGCTAGATGAATCATCCTTTTCATTTGCACCCTTTTTCTCAATATCGATGCCATTATTTAACTTTTTGACAACACTTTCACTGCCTAAGCCCAGCGAGGGAACATAATCATCATCTTCCTCTTCTTGTGCTTCGACAGGCTGAGCTGAGGAATCCTTCTTGAGTTCCGGTTGGTAATCGTCATCATTATCACTTTCATAGTCACGGGTGCGCTTACTTCCGGTAGCCACAGAGCCCTCAGCAGCGACGGCAGGAGTGGCAGGATTCTGTTGCTGCTTTTGCTTCAGCAACAACAGCTTTTGTCTGATTTTAGAGGTTTCCAGATCTAATTTGCTCATGGGCTTCGCGGGAAGATTCGGCGGCGGGCCCAGTTGCGCTGCACTAGGAAGCGCTCCTGTCTGTCCCACAACCATAGTCTCATCGTCATTCTTCGTGGAACCGGAGATATTCTCTTTGTTTTCCTCGCCGTCGCTGTCATCGCTGCCATCACTGTCGCTGCTGCTGGTGCCGTCGTTGCTGCTGCTATCACTGCTACTGCTGCTAGATGCATCCATGTCATCTGGGTCCCTATCTGCGCGCCGTGTAAATTCCGGCTTGGCTGTCATGACGGACAGCACCTTTGTATCAAACGCAGGATCGGCAATCAGCTCGCGCGGCAGCCCGTGGAGTTTGCCAGCTACCAACCGCTCCATCGGGTTACACCCGCGCTCTCCTGCAAGGGCTTTAATCCGCGAGTCTAGCATCCACCGCCGAAAGCGATGCGCCTCGGCGCGTGCCGCCGGGGCCAGCTTGGCCATCGCGTCCGCGCTTAGGTGCCCGTATGATTGTGTTAGCGACGCAACGATCTTGTCGCGAAACTGCAGTACTTTTGCTACCTCGGCGCTCTCGTCATCACCTGTCATGTTTTTTCTGTATCGTTTTTTTGGGTCCGTATGGTGAAGGGCGGTTGCACGTGTGTAGTGGTTTGAATGGGCAAGTGTAGTGTGCGTGTGTGCTTGGGCTTGAGTAAGGACCTTTTGGTCTAGTTGAACACAGAGCAGCTCAGTAGCGAAAATTGGCAACGAAATGTCACCGAAATGCGAAATTTCTATACTCCCAAGTAGTCATGTGACCCACACAGCCGTGCGTGAATGGTCTCAGATTGCACAAAGCCCAATGGCAGGAAAGGATTGAGTAGCAGCTATATCATACCAATCGAAGAGAATATACATATAAATTAAAAAGAAACCATAATCTTGAATAAATTAAAATAGAAAATTAATGTTTATACATGTGAGAAAAAGGAAAAAATGGAATGTGATGTGTTTATTTGATACCAACGAGCTTGACGTCGAAGGACAGAGTGCTGTTGGCAGGAATGCCGGGCAGGGCCTGTCTGCCGTAGGCACTGGAGGCAGGGATGACAATACGTCTCTCACCCTTGACGGACATGCCGGCGACACCGACATCCCAACCCTTGATGACCTCACCGGCACCAAGCTTGAAAGAGAAGGGCTTGCCCTTGGTGTTGGAGTCAAAGACGTTACCGTTCAGGAGCTTGCCAATGTATCTAACGGAAACCTTGTCGCCGGGCTGGGCAGTGGGACCAGCACCGACCTTACGGTCCTCGATGGTGACACCACCAGCAATCTTCTTAGCGACGGGGCCCTTCTTGGCGGCGGGGGCAGAAGTGGAACCAGTGGGACCCTGCTCGAGCTCCTTGGAGAAAGCAACCTTCTTGTCCTCAGACTTTTGCTTCTTGGTCTGCTTCTTGGTCTCAACGGGGGCGGGGGCCTCCTCCTCAGCAGCTCTCTTCTTGTTCTGCTTCTTGGTCTCCTTCTTAGGGGTCTCCTTGGGAGCCTTCTTCTCTTCCTTCTCGTCATCGGACTCGACGGGCTGGATACGGTTGCTGAAGTCGAGCTCATCCTCATCAGGAGACAGATCGTAGTCGTCCTCCTCTTCCTCATCGTAGTCCTCATCTTCAGAGTCGTCCTCATCGTCGAAAGGATGGAGAACGTAGTTACCAGTGAGATGGATGGGGTAAGAACCAGTAACCTCAAAGATGATATCGTCAGAGGCGTTGATAACAATGTCGAGAGTCTGCTGGAAACCAGTCTTGGGGGAGAGAGTGCAGACGACAGTTCTAGAAATCTCAAAGCTCTCGTCATCAGACTCCTCCTCCTCTTCGGATTCTTCCTCCTGCTGCTTCTTGCTCTTCTTGGCGGCCTTCTTGCCCTTCTTGGGCTTCTCCTCCTCCTCGGACTCCTCATCATCCTCATCCTCGTCGACGGGGTAGGAAAGCTCATCCTCATCGTCGTCGTAGACCTTCTTCAGGATTCTAAGAGTGGAAGGCTTGTCACCCTCGGCGTTCTCGGGATCAATAGCGGCGAGAGTGATTCTAACAGTGCCGTCTTCGACAGCAAGCTGGGGCTCACCAGGCTGGAGCTCCAGAGTGTAAGATCCGACGGGAAGTAATCCTTGGTATTGTTGGTCAGCCATTGTGTCTATATGTATGTATTTTTAGGGGTTGAATAAATAAAAGAAAAAGTGATAAAGAAGAAGGGAAAAGAAAAGGTCAATGGGAGGAAATCGTGAGACTTAAATAATTTTTTTGTATTTTGGTTTTTGAAAATTTTTTATTCCTCCCAACAGTCTGGCTTCAGCCGTTGACACCACGCGAACTTTATGGAAAATTCGACGGCGACGCGTTTTTGCCATCGCGATTTCAATACAGATTCTTAAATATTAACATCAACTTTTGAATTTTTACAGAATAAAAACTTGACAAGATTTTCCTCTCTCTTAATTTTTAATTAGTACATATATTAACAGACATAAAAACCATTTAGAACTTGAGAAGGTGGGGCTTGTCACCATTCTTCAGACTGAATCTGCTAGCAATGTACTTCTTGAGCAGGGGCTGCTTGGCAATCTCAGCAATGAGGGCAGCATCGACGGTCTTCTGGTCAGCAACACGCTCAGCCTTGATCTCCTTCTTGACAGCCTTGTCACCAAAGAACTCCTCCTCAGTGGCAGCCTTCTTGGCAGCCTTCTCGCGGGCGAAGTAGGCAACGTTGAACTTCTCGACCTTGACGGACTCAATGTTGACACGGGTGGAGGTGGCAATGACGTAACGAGCGTTAACTCTTCTAAGAGGAACACCGTTGACCTTGAAGGGACCAGAGACAAGGAGAGTAGAGTCCTCAAGAGCCTTGAGGAAGACAACTCTCTTACCACGGAAACGACCAGCAAGAATGATCAAGACGGTACCGGGGACAAGAGAAGCACGGAGCTTCTGAGGTCTGGCGGACTTACGGGCCTTCTTGAGAGTAGGAGCAGGCTGGGCGGGGTACCACTTCTGGGCCTTCTCGGTGGGAATGGATCGGTTGGAACCGTTCTTAGCCTGAAATTAATAGTTAGTAAAAAATGTTCGAGAATCACAATCTCATGGAAACCAACAAGAACAACAACAAGTTTGGATAAACAAGACAAGACTCCAATCAAATGATTAACGTGCATTCGAAAAAAAACATCCAGCAGAACTTCACGAATCATCGACGTTTGTCCATGCCCTCCAACAATAGTAACCAACAACAACGTTAAAACAATCATTGTCGTTATCTCCAACAGCTTCTCGTTGTTCATGAGAGGTTTCCATGTGTCATGCTATACTAATAGTCAAGCAGTAACTTACTCCTCCAATCTGCTTAGTCTGGGCGCTCATCTTTATGTAGAGGGTTGTGTGATGATGTCTGGAATAAAAAGAAACCGTGAAGAGGTTGTCACCAAGTTCAAAAAAAAAAGGAAAAAAAAAGAGAAACGGGGGGATGAGAGGGAAAAAAAAGAGTAAAAAAAAAATTAAAAAAAAGACTATGGTGAGTGGGTTGGGATTTACTATGGTAATTTCGCTTTACAACACTTGGTGTATCAATTTCATTTTCTAGGGACAGCAGATGATGTAATAGTTTCCAATGCCATTACATAAACACAGTCTTCTTTATCAACACTGAAAATAACGGACCCAGATATACACATACATATATTTCAACACTTCCTGTGACTGTTAAATACGTAACCCTAACTAGGGCTATACATCATGCTTATTTTCTTATTTTGTCATTCGCACAAGCCCTTGCACTCAAACAATGGTAACCTATGCATCCCAAAGTCTATGTATTAAGTCAAAAGCCTAATCAAACAATCCAGTTTTGCATGATTGCGTTCTACATTTTGACAGGTGTTTGCTTGAAAAATGTGACAAACAGGGTCCTTTATTATTTCTACAAGCAGTTTCAAATCTTTGCTGGTGGTTTCTTACCTTACTCAAATATGAAATATGCTAAAAGACTTATGCCACTCCAGATTTTTACATACCCGGAGTCGGCAAATCTTATTTATCCACTTTCCTTTTGATGTTTATCATTGTCAATCATCAGGAGTTGGATTTAAAGCATGGGCTTAGCAGTTGGTAGTTTGATGATAAGAAACTTAAACACAGACGGTGATCATGTAATGTTTGGATTGGTCTTGAAATCATTACTTGAAGAAAGGTTGCTTGAAGGTATTCAAATCAACATTGGGATTCGAAAGGATTAGACTCTGCGCAGCTACTCTGAATAACAAAATCATGCCCATTAACAATGAACCAACCTAGGTTTACACCAGACACACTACAGACTGTCTGCTTCATTGGTGCAACTATTAACAACGGCCCTTAGGTACCACCCAAGTTCAGCTCAAAAAATAAATAAAAATACCTGTCGTTATATGAGATGAAATACAAGTCATGATATTGCGTGGAACTGGGTACCAACGTAGAGTGCTCTGAAAATAGCCCTAGACAGTGCGGAGTTTTGGGACATACCTACTAAGCACGTATATACTTTTTCTTCATCTTTATGGGTGAGCTACCGGATCCGAAGAAAGCAAGCCTGAGACTATTAGAGGTTGATCTTGATAGGCTTACTCAAAGGTTTGGTGCTAAAGTATTATGAATAAGCACAATAAATACTACGGTAGTTTCAAAGAGCAACTCAATAAAATAGAAATAGAAACCTTTAGTCAGTACTCTACAGTTCTTTGTGATTGAGATCATGGGAGAATATTTTCAAGGATAATTATCAACAACATTTGGAAAGCCTCCATCTTGACTTTTTAAAAAATGTACCTAGTCAGATGAGTAGTTACTCAGGCGGAGTTCATGTTATCATAGTCACATTGACGCGTTGGGTAGTACGGCTCTTTATCACTATTTCTAATTTTAATCATATTATTACAACCAACAAAATGATATTCAGTTCAGCACATAGTTGCTCTGCTGACTATAGCAGGAACTGTAGGAACTACCTTGTTTGCTCACTTGCAAAACATTCAATACCCTCAACTCTATTAATAAGTTATTAAAAATAATTAATTCAAGTGTATGCTGGCAATAGAAACTAAAGATACCAAGGAGCTGGGCCAAGAAGAAATCAGGAAAAAAATGAATAAGGGAATGTCTGTATGTATTCACTTAAACTGACCAGATTCAAGTCTATTGATTTTCTTTTATCATTATTTCTACACTATTGGAGTTTGGCAACAAAACTTAGATAAAGGAACTAGTTCTAGTTCATGGCTACCTCGTTAAAGAGAATAACTTAAATGTATAGAAATGAGAGGTCTAAACATTAAAACTTCTAACAAATTAGATTTAGCCAATAAAAATTCTTTTTGTCAAGCAAAACGTTTTGAGCAAGGAAAATTTTATTTTTCACGTCTCAACCTCCATGAGCAAAGGGGGTCAACTACCAATAATATACGTCTGCAGGCACGCGCACAAAAGATGGGGACAAACTAGAAAAAAAAGTTTTATACATTTTTTATACACGTCACCAATAGACCTGCCTGTAATTTTTTTTTTAACAGCTCTGCCCTATTGTGCTGTCAAGCCATCTGTTGGTCGCTCAAAAGAAGAAAAAAACAAAGAGACTAAGATTGGAGACTAACCCAGACTAAGTTTGCTGTGCCTTAAGTCTGGCTGCCATGCGCATTTTAAAAACGAGCTAATCGAGCTTTACAAAGGGGAAATAGAATCATAAAGTTTAGGCAAGAATCCAGTCTAATGAGATCTTACCGTTTATATCAACTCAGGCATCTGCCCTCTTGGATGAATGAAAAATAGTCTATTTAAGAGTTATTTGAAAAGAAATGAAAACTAATAAAATAAAATAAAGCAAAATAATTAACTACCTTAAAATCCCTAAGACACTAGTGCCGATTAAGTAGCCGTTGTTGGTCGTCACTTTCAAGGGTCAAATTGCTTGCATTGGGATTAAATACGCCCAAGCCATCGTTATAACTAGTGTAGGATACCGAATCACTGACGCTGCGACTTTGTGGTTGTTGCTGTTGCTGTTGTTCATATGGGTTGTAATGCTGGTTTTGTTGTGGGTATGAGTTCTGGTTTTGTTGCTGGTATGAGTTCTGGTAATGTGGTTGTTGATGATATGGGGAATGATATGCTGTTTCTTGGTATTCTACTTGCTGATTGTAAGGGGTATTGTTGTAGACAGTGATCGATGACGGTACACTGTTAAGTGGCGTCTGAGATCTGATTGAAGCTGCGTCATTGTAGTGCGAATATCCTTGGTTAGAAGAGCCCATATCATAATGAGCATTATATTCACCACTTTCTTGCGCACCCATGAGGCTCTGCTGGGAATTGTAGTTATGCTGGTAGAGGTTGACGGGCTGTTGCTGTTGAAGAAAAGGGTTAAACGGCGTTTTTAACCGCTCGCGTTCAATCTCTTGGTACTTTTCAAACGTTAAGTCGTTTTCATCAACAATATCAAACCGCCGAAGGAGATCGTTATTCTCGAAACCATCATGACCGAGATCATTCATATGATATCCTTCATACTCATCACTGAGATTCTTGAATGCGGTCTCCATTTCAGCATCTTCATTGTAGTAGTTGTTAATGTTGCAGATCTGCGGCAAAATATGCTGAGCCTTTGAGTGAACCATAGGCATGAGGAGCTTGCCAGTGATGGTGGGGTTGCGGTAGCGACGTTCCAGTGCACCACTCGAAATATCACTAAGGTTTGTGCGAGTGCGGAGTGATTCCATTTCCGCATTCTCCTGCTCGGTCGGGATAAAGTAGTAGAATCGGTCGTTGTGAACCCGCACAGACACAATCTTGTAAATTATGATGATCACAGGTAGCGGCCCCAAGCACACAGCCTTAATCCACCCACCTTGAACCCAGATGACAGCAAATAACGCGAGATTGCCAAAACCAGTAGCAAAAAGCATCGCATTGTGTAAGAAGGGCCAATACAAGCCGTCGGACTCAGCCTTGGTCACAAAGATGTACATTAGCGAGTACTTCTTAAAGATAACATCTAGAACAAAGTAAAAGGAGATCACTGGCAGAACTAGAGGCTGTACCATAGAAAAGGACAGAGCAATGGTAGCATAGAATAGTAACCAATTATAGTAAGCGGCAAAATTAAAGTGTTGCGGCGCAGTCCAAAGCATAAGCTCTCTAGGTGTAGGCGAGAGGAAATGACGCTGAAAGCCTCGCCAGAGGAGACTAAACAATTGCAGCAAGTCTAATACTGCGCCAAAGTTAACTCTAAGGATATACATGACCCAAAAGGAAGAGGCACCTAAAATAGAAGTCGACAGTTGCTGGGCAATGTTCAACTCATCCATGACCTTGTCAAAGGTCAGATCGTGACCATTCTTAATTAGCTGGATAGTCTTGGATATGATGTTCCAAATGACACTGAAAACAGTAAAGATAAACAGGTTGTTGAAGACAAAAAATGCGTAGAGCTTCTTGGTTGTGTCCATTTCACGTTCGTGTTTTGTGACTTTACCCTGCCACTGAGACATTTTTCTCATAATGGCCGGGAGAATCAGGAAAATAAGTGACGTCACGACAGGCGACAAAACACCCTGGAGAATCGAAAAGATGATAGGATAGTTGTACATAAAGCCAGTGAAGGGGGGCCACAAAGCACCGATTCTGTTGAGATTGGATAGGAACACACCCATGAATGCATTAGGGGCAATCCATAAAATCATTAGCGCAAGAAATAAAAAGTTACCCCAGTGTTGCTTGTTAGCGCGCTGCAGCCGGGTGAGTACAATGTTATCCCAAATGATGTCGCTTGGTCGGGGTGCCAAAGTGGCGTTAAGCTTGCCTTTGCGTTTTCTCTGCGTAGATTTGGCCACGACGTGGCAGTCTTCCACAGACTCATACGAGACAAAACCATAGGGTAATGTCTTGTGTGTATCAATAGACTCGCGGACCATTCCAATCTCCTTTTCAAGTTGTTCAATGATGTTGCAGAGGTAGTCAATAGCATCGATCTTGCCCTTATGAGCTGTGGTGTCAAATTTAAACGGGCGGCACACCGGTCGTTTGGCTGGTAGTTTTTCTGGATTCTTGAGATACTTGGCAAGTACAGACTCAAGCTTGTAGACGGCTTTGGTATGGCGCTGGATCAGTTTGGTCAGTTCCTTGACATCACGACCGATGGTTGCATTCTGAATAGGCCGGCTGACTTTCAGTTTGCCCATAAGCGAGATCAAACCATCTTCAGAGTGGTACTTTTTGGGAACTTCGGTTAACATGAGCGTTCTCATAAAAAGCGCATTTTGGTACTCCTCAGTCTTGAACTTATTGCGTCGCATCTGAATGACCTGGTTAAAAGTACGCCAAAGCATAAAAAGAATATAAAAGTCAAATATATAGGCGAGTACAATATGCGCATAAAGAGGGGTACCGTAGATGAGCGTGGGCGTCATGAGAATAAATGCATCAGATTTCGACACGGATGGTGCCAGGGGTGACTTTGCATTATATGTAACATTGATGGGGATCATGACAAGACAACCAAGCACCGCAAGTACAAGAAAAATGTTTCGGAGCATAGTCATGAACTTGATATAAAGAACAGCGTCGATGCCAATGAAATCAACGAGTCGGTCATCAGACATTCTGAAAACGCTGAGCATCCAGGAGAAAGGGTGCTTACCCAGGGGCTCAGGCTTCTTGTCCTGGGATTCGGGGTATTTGTTTTTTGGGGCATAGACAATGTTGTTTCGGGGTCGGATCAGGCAGAAAATGATGAAAAGAATGATGGAACCGCCTAAACTGAAGACCAGACCAGCGAGAACGGACTTTGCCGTGTACTGGGCGGACTTGAACGACTCCTGAAGAAACTGTAGGAGTTGCTGGCCCGCGTCGGAGGTCTCCGTGGACATGGTAAAGGTATGTATAGCTAGGAAAAAACGATGATGATATCAGAGAAAAAAAAAAATTAATTTACAGAGGAGAAGGGATCAAGAGAAAAGAAAATATTTAAAACAAAACGTCAGAATTATTATCATTATTATTTTTAGAATTTTTTTTCCCTTTTCTTCAGTTACATACTATCAAGTACATACAGGAAAAAAAATTTATATGTAAATAAAATAAAATAAAAAATAAAAGAAGAAAAAAATAAATGTCAAATATACAAGGTCTTATATCAGTGGCACCTTTCAGCGACACTCTTTAAAGGCCATTCAGTGATCATTAGGGTCGTCAGAGTCGTTGCCATCGTCACTATTGTCCACGACTGGTTATCTACTTGAAAAACTTGGAGAAAGCCGCCTTCTCCTTCTTGTTGCGCTCCTGCAGCTGCGCGTTGGCCTTCGCCACACCCTGAGCGATAGCAGCATCGCCAGGTACCAAATCAAGGGCTTTGTTAAACTGCTCAATGCCCTTGGGCTCATCTTTAAGATTAACATACGCAGTTCCCAGACGGTAGTAAGCCTTGGCCTTTTCCTTGTCACCAATTTCAGGAATTTTCAAGGCCTCCTCAGCGGACTTGATGACCTCCTGGTTCTTGTTGAGCTTGAGGCCCACTAGGGAGAGGTTCAGATAGAGTGAGATCTTCAGGTCGGTAGCAGTCTTCAAGTCCTCATCATTAAGAGTGTCAGGATAGAAGTCCTCGATGTACTGTGCGGCTTTCTTATATTTGCTGAACGCCTTGGAAAAGTCACCAGCCTTGAAAAGCTTGGTACCAATATCCTTGATGTTTTGAACGGCCTTAAAAACCGAGCTAGGGTTTTCCAGATCGACTGAAGGTTCGTCCTTGATAAAATCTTCATACAAATCGCCAGTACCATCGTCTGCTTTGGTCGGCAGGGGCTCATCAGGCGACAGCTCACCAGAATCCGTAATCAAGGCGGTTTCCAATGGCTTGTCCTGCTCGCCAGTGGGAGTGCGCTCGAGGGCACGGATAATGCCTTTACCGGCAATGACTTTACCAAAAACTACGTGTTTGTTATCCAAATGGGGCGTAGGAACGGTAGTGATGAAAAACTGCGAACCATTGGTATTGGGGCCGGCGTTTGCCATTGAGAGCAGGAAAGGCTGGTCGTGCTTGACGGGGAAGGCCTCATCGGGGAACTTTTCGCCGTAGATGGACTCTCCACCAGTACCGTTGCCAGCCGTGAAGTCACCACCTTGAATCATAAAGTCCTTAATGATGCGGTGGAAGGCGCAGCCCTTGTAGTGAAGAGGCTTGCCGAGAGCACCGACGCCCTTCTCTCCGGTACAAAGGGCCCGGAAGTTCTCAGCGGTCTTGGGCACGAGATCGGAAAAAAGTTCAAAGACAACTCGGCCGAGAGGCTCATTGCCAATTGAGATGTCAAAGAAGACACGAGGACGGTTAGCAGCGGTTGCTTCAGACATAGTTCGTGTGAGTTACAATGTGTGTCGTTAGAGATGCGATGAGGTCAGAGGTTGCGGTCAAAAGAGAGAAAGAGAGTGGTGGCTGTTGTTTAAATAAAATTTTTTGCCGTTTCAATGGAAAATTCTAGAGGCTTTTGTCTCTCACCATCGAGCAAAACACGCAACAAAGCGGGCGTTGAAAGGCATTTGAAGCAAAAACCTTCGACTTGGATGGCAACCAAGCTGACTTTGTGATCTGGAGATGGAAAATGACCAAACTCTGGAGGCAATGTATTCAATTCCACCATAGCGACTGCTTGCATAGCTTCCGTTGTCAGTTGCATGTGTATTTAACATCTGATACGTTTTAACGTTTTCTTTTCTCCATATTTTTTTATATTGCTGTCAAACTGCTTGTTACAGAAAACTCCTCAAAATTACCCCATAACTTCATCTTTCAATCATGGCAAGCAATCTTAGCAATGCTGTGTCCGGGCGTGTGCCCAAGGACGATTCAGAGGAGTCTAATAATCTACTTGTTACGCAAACGTCAATTGGCACAAGTGCGCCTATGCGTGTCCAATCTCCTGTGTATTACAGTGGCGCCAGCGACGAGGAAGACACCCCAGAGCATGAAACCTTACCGCTCCGTTCTCTCAGTTATATTCTACTGCTCACCATTGTGATAGGTGGTTTACAACTCTCATGGTCTGTAGAATTTTCAAATGGTACCCCATACTTGCTTTCGCTTGGTATGTCCAAGTCTCTCATGAGTCTCGTGTGGATTGCCGGTCCGCTATCCGGTACGCTCGGCCAGCCTATAGTTGGAGTTCTCAGCGACGAACTACGCTGGTCATATGGTCGTCGCCGTCCATTCATGATTGGAGGTGCGGTAGCTACCATTTTATCTTTACTTACGCTGTCCTGGTCTCGCGAAATTGTGGGGTTACTCACTAACACGCAAGATTCCAAGGAACTTGATAAAAAAACAATACCACTGGCAGTCACGTTTGTCTACATTTTAGACTTTTCAATCTCTGTTATCCAGGCCGCCACTCGGGCATTTATTGTGGACAATGTGCCAACTGTCCAGCAACAAGAGGCTAACGCCTGGGCCGCACGGCTTATTGGCATTGGCAACATCGTAGGGTTTATTTTTGGAGCCATAAACCTTCCTAAATTGTTTCCAAGCTTTTTTGGCCGCACTCAGTTTCAGGTTCTAGCGTTCTGCGCGAGTATGGGTCTGATTTTTACTGTAGCACCGGCTTGTCTGTTTATATCTGAACAAGATCCAAATACTGATTTGACCATCCGAGAGCGTGAACAAGAACAAAAACAGCATAAGCATCGCGGCGCACGGTTTGGAAAACTCCACCAAATTTGGGATGACACAGTCAAAGCCATTCGAGGGTTGTCCCCGCAGACGCGGCTTGCGTGCGCGATTGAGTTCTTTGCTTGGATTGGGTACTTCCCTATGCTGTTCTACGGGTCGACATACGTGGGAACACTTTACAAAATGGAGAATCCAGATGAGCAGGATCCAGAAGCAGCCGTACGACGCGGGAGCACTGCGCTTCTTTGTCATGCAATTGTCTCACTCGCAGCTAACTTCTTACTACCATATTTGCTTACGGTGCGACTGCCGGCGGTTGCATCACCGGCTGTGCGAGTACTGCAACAGTGCTTGACAACAGTTAATGGATTGTGGATCACGGGCCATGTTGTGTTCTTGATGGCCATGATTTCAACTTTTTTCATTTCTAGTTGCAACCAGGCTATGGTATTTATTACATTCCTAGGTATTCCATGGGCTATCGCTCTATGGGCGCCGTTTGTCATTATCAGTGAAGAGGCCAGTCGGATCAAAACCAAGAAGATGTCCAAGGCAGCTACGTTAACCTATGAGCAAAGGACTCAGACCCAGGAGGTGCAACAAACTCCCAAACAGCGTTTCGAGACGTTTGAACACGAGTCGGGAATTATCCTTGGTGTGCACAATATGTTTGTAGCGCTACCGCAGATGGTCTCATCACTAATGGCGGCTCTCTTGTTCAAGATTTTCGATGCCGGCAATCGTGAAGATTCGGCCGCGTACAGTCTTGGTTGGGTGTATCGATTTGGAGGATTGGCAACGGGGATTGCACTCTATCTGAGCTTCAAGCTCAAGGACCGTCGTGAGCTGAACGCTATTGACGATGAATATGTGGACTCCTGGGAGGAATAATACCCATGGGTACGTTACAATTTTGCGTATCAGCAGTTGAGCCAAATATTAGGACAGAATTTTTTTTTACATACTCTTTTTTTTTTTAACTATGATAATTATATAGTAATGCGTTAATGAGAATTATGAAAAATGAGAAGAAGAAAAGAACATTAGAAAATACAAAATAGGGTCATAAAAGAACGTATCGAGAAGGGGGCATAAAAGAAAATAAATGTATCAGCAGAAAGAAATCGAAGAAAGAAAATGATAATGATAATAAAATGCTGCTGATCCCAAGAAAAAAAGAAGGATGGTAGTAACCGCAACTTTTTCTAAGTTAACTGGGGAGAGTTATTAGAAAAGAGAGAAGAGCATCAGACCAGCAGCAAACAGGGCACTGCTAGTGTAGAGTTTGCCGGAACCGTTGGATCCAGCAGTAGTGGTAACAGTGGCAGAAGTAGAAGCGGCAGTGGCTTCGCCCGAGTTTACTGTAGACAGAGTAGTGGCGTCAGAGGTTTCAAGCGTAGCCGACGTAGACACAGTAGCATTGCCAGTTAACTCACTAGAAGTAAGTGTCTGAGTTGCTTCAGCAGAGTTACCAGTCTCTCTCGTATCCGTTCCAGTAACGTCTTCGATAGAGATCGTGGCAGTGCTAGAAGCAAAAGAGTTTGAGGTGATCGTGAGAGCGCGATTACCAGTGCCAGACACATTCTCCAGATCACCAGTACCAGTTGCGGTCGCACCAAGCGAGCCAGAACCAGAAGTAGTAAGATCACCAGCGTAAACTGTTCTGAGGCCAGTGCCAGTGGCATCAGGGATCACAGTGAAGGGGTCATTGGTGCCGTCAAGTGTGATAGTTCTAAATCCGGTGCCGGTAGCGTCAGGAATAACAGAGTATTTCTGGTTAGTGTTGGTGGTACCGCCGATGGTGACAGTCTTGAGACCGGTACCAGTAGCGTCAGGAATAGCGGTAACAATGGGAGTAGCGCCAGCGTAAATGGTCTTCAAACCAGTACCAGTTGCATCAGGAATAACGGTGTATTGGTCGTCACTCTTATCACTGCTGCCACCAATGGTAATGGTCTTGAGGCCGGTACCAGTAGCGTCAGGAATAACGGTAACAATGGGAGTAGCATCGGCATAAATAGTCTTCAAACCAGTACCAGTGGCATCAGGAATAACTGTATATTGGTCATCACCCTTCTTGCTGCTGCCACCAATGGTTATGGTCTTGAGGCCAGTGCCGGTGGCATCAGGAATAACAGTGACCACAGGAGTAGCACCGGCGTAAATGGTCTTAAGACCAGTTCCAGTGGCATCGGGGATAACAGTGTATTCGTCGTCACCCTTGCTGCTGCCACCAATGGTAATGGTCTTGAGGCCGGTACCAGTAGCATCAGGGATAACAGTAACAATGGGAGTAGCATCGGCATAAATAGTCTTCAAACCAGTTCCAGTAGCATCGGGGATAACTGTATATTCACCGCCCTTGTTGCTACTACCACCAATGGTGATAGTCTTAAGACCAGTGCCGGTGGCATCAGGAATAACTGTAACAACGGGGGTAGCACCAACATAAATGGTCTTCAAACCAGTACCAGTGGCATCAGGAATAACAGTGTATTCGTCATCACCCTTCTTGCTGCTGCCACCAATAGTGATGGTTTTGAGTCCTGTTCCAGTAGCGTCGGGGATAACGGTAACAACAGGAGTAGCACCGGCGTAAATGGTCTTAAGACCAGTTCCAGTGGCATCGGGGATAACTGTATATTCATCGCCCTTGTTGCTGTTACCGCCAATGGTGATGGTCTTAAGGCCAGTGCCGGTGGCATCAGGAATAACAGTAACGAGAGGGTTGGCAGCGTCGGCAGTAATTGTTTTCAGACCGGTACCAGTCGCATCGGGAATGACGGTCACTTGTTGATTATTGTTGTCGTTACCCTTGGAGGCAGCAGCAGTTTTTGCACCGGTGCCAGTCACGTCGGTGAGGCCAGACGGGATAGCGGTGACGGTGGGTACAACAAGAGTGGGCAGTACGGTGCCTTGCTGTGTAATAATCTGAAAGCCCGAGCCAGTGACCGCGGGAATCGGGGCCTCGTCAGTGTAGGGCTCAAAGTCGAAAGAAAGATAGGTACCTTTGCCGTAAATCGTTTCGGACTGGGCAGAAACGAGGGAAGCCGCCGCCGCGATGGTCAGGGAGGTGGAGTACTTCATTGTGTATTATTTGCGGTCGTATAAGTTGCGAATTGTGCAAATATAAATGTATATATTACAAAAACTAGTTACGGCGGGAGATGAAGTTACGTGCTTTGCAACCTTGCAAATTGGGTGAAGAGGAAAGGAAGTAAAGAGAGAAAGAAATGTGGAAAGGTCAATTATTTTATATGCCTTACAATGATTTTATCTTGGTTCTGAAAGTCAAAAAAATTTTCAAAATCGAATAGGATGTGCAAAAAAAAACGAGGTCAATCAATTACAATGGCGATTTCACAAATCTGAAATAAAAAAGCGACGAAGCATGAACAATAGCGAGAAAATATTAGGAAAAGCAATTCTGCAGTTAGGCTAGGCTAGTGTTCTGCCTGATTAGGCTTTAAGGTTTATCTGTTGCATAAGAAGAATGCATTAGAGCAACGACAAGTGCCCGCAGAAATTTAGCATTTAGTGTAGACACAAACCACAAAACCAAAAGGAATACCAAATCGTTTTACAATCCCAAGAACGAGATCTTCGAAAGGGGCCCAAGTCAAATTGAGAAAAGTTTATGAAAACAAAAAACTCGCATTAGCAAATGGATCTTATCACGGAGGTCTGGAAAAAAAAAAAAAAAAAAAAATCAATTGCAACTATATTCAAATGGTTTTCCAGCATAATATTTTTAAAAAAAATCTAGTTTATTGGTTTCCGCTTTCAAAAAAAAAAGTAAATTAATAACCGCAAACAATAATATTATTGCCAATCTGCGAATTGCAACAGCCTTGAATTTTTTCTTTGCCTTTTTTATTTCTGAGCGTTGGCAAACCATCCATTCTAAGTCATCTCCACCATCATAAAAAACTAAAACTTTCACTTGAGATGCAAATCTTATTCAAAAACCTTATAATCTGAAGGCACTTCAGGCATCTTACATTAAGATTGCTTTCCAAAGAAGAATTATTTGTTACCTTAATTTCTTGGTTATGGCACTTAAATTGAAATGTGAATCAATTTCTGCTGTCACCATCGCCTCAGCACAGGCATTTGAAATAACAATAAAAACTGCAGTCCTGAAAGTGATACTAGAGTTGTTACTTTCACATTGAGTTTTTTTTTTTTTTTTTTTTTTTTTTTTTTTTTATTTATTCCCGGCTTCCACCGCTTTTTTCCTACATTTTATTTATCATAAGTATCTACGGATTGTTTCGTG